>Ga0325404_1001660_pt1 | contig 23567 bp, 26 predicted proteins | sample PopdelMetagenome_18_FD_205664 | JGI IMG/M metagenome (GOLD analysis project Ga0325404, IMG submission 205664) | Populus deltoides microbial communities from Bellville, Georgia, United States - Xylem-Control-R1 | ecosystem: Host-associated > Plants > Phyllosphere > Stem > Wood/Secondary xylem...
TCAAAGAAGGAGGCTACAATGGTGGGTTGTTGGTGGCAGTCAACAACCATTGTCTAATGTCAAAGTTTGGTAAGTTTGGCAGCCACCATTGTTGACAAAGGAGTAAGAGGAGCTGTCATTGAAGCCTATAAATAGACACCAAGAGTGCAGCACAAAATGAGAGAGTGAGAAAGAGCAAGAACAAAAGAGAGAAGAAGAGAGAAAGAAAGAGAAGGGCTGCCACCAGCAGCCCTGCTGCTGTATGCAGCTGCTGCCCTATGTAGCAATGAGAGATGGGAGTTGAGTGGATGTGATCCTCCTTTGTGTGTTGTATTCTTTCTCTATCTCTAATAATATAGACTACTCCCATGGATGTAGGAGATTTGCCAAACCACGTTAAATATTGTGTCAGTGTGCTTAACCTCCTTTGAGCAATGATCATGAACACCACCATTCCACAAGGGGGAGCAGAATCCCCAACAATTGGTATCAGAGCTTTTGGTGTAAAGTGGTGTTTGATTTTTTGCTCAAAAATAAAAGTTGTCAAAATTGTGTTTTGACCATACCAATGTGTAGATGAGGAAGAGACGAAGCCACTGGTGAAAACGACGTCGAAATCGAACGTTAGACATGCGTCGACGAGGTGGATGCCCACGCGCACAAACGCACCCACGCGTCTTCTTCGCCCGAATGAGCTAACCCGACCCGAATACCAGATGACCAGACCCACGCGGCTGACCCGGATGAGTATGACGTCATCATAACGTAATCATGACGTCAGCATGCCATGTCAGCTGACACGTCAGCATAGTGGGACCCATCAACCATGTCATCAGCCACGAGCCGAGTCGAGAGGAGCCGCGAGCCGAGGGATAGGATCCAGTGTAGCTAATCCTACGTGCAACCGGATTGGAGATTGAATCTAAGCCGCTCATCAAGCCAGAATTGTTTTGATCAAATTTTAGCAGTCTAAAATGCGATTTGGACGATTTCAGACTTGTTTCCAGCTAATTTGATCATTTCGGATGCAATGGTATGGTCCGATCGTTGAGATTGTGACCAGAAATGGTGGTAGTGAATTAACAAAAGGAGATTACCCGATCATGAGGCATCTGAAGGTCATCATGGTGGTTGATGGTGATGATGAAGAAGAAGGTGCACATGTTTACCCAATTACATGTGTTGAACTGCTAAATGGGGAGATTTTTTATTTGCCGAATGAAGGCAAAATTGGGACACTCTGGACACCCGATCATGTGGATGATTTGAGGTGGAGAGTTGAAATTGATAAAGACCAATCTTGACGAATCTAAGCACTGGTAGTCTCGCCAGATATTGAGAAATAAGATATAAAACCAGGATATTCCAGATCTCTTGTAAAGGAAAGCTGCAACAAAGCTAGCAAATAGTTGTATATACGAAAAGACAGTACGATGGATAAATATGGCGTAAGAAGTTCTGTCTAGGAGATTGGGTTTTAAGCGGGACCAGTATGACCCCTCCAATCTTTCTTGGGAACTTGCTTAGTTGAAGGATTATCCATACGGTACTATTTTCGTATATATAGCAGTTTGTAATGAAACGGTTGAAGACTAGCAGGATGACGGCACAAGGGAATAGTTGGGTTCTGTATGTTTAAAGATCTGATGGAGTGGTGATTTCTCTAAAGAAGTTAGATTCGGTGACTGTGATTTCTCAAGGGAGAATTGATGAAGACCTTGATAATGGAAGAGAAATACAACAAGGAGATAAAGATTGGCACCCTATTTTGATTGGATAGGTGTTGTGACAGGATGAGCTGCTGTCAAACATAAGTAAGGAATTGGGAGAAATCTGGAGAACAAAAATTGCATGAGGGCACACGAAGATTGTGCAGGAGTACCCGTGATCCAATGAGGTACTGAAATGAGACAACAGGTGTAAGGAGAAGAAGAGTTCCCAGATGAAGCTTAGAGCAGAGACTGTGTAAAGGTTGTACAACAGGAAGTCTCTTGTGCTCTTGATGAAGACAACAGGTGAAGACCTTTCCAATGCATGCAAGGATGGAAAGATGAGCTGTTGCAGAGGCACCTAATTGAGGGGGTGCAAACGCCTGTGATAAAAGGCGACTGCCTATGATGAAAGGCGAAGACACCAAAAGAGAATTGGTGAAGGTGAAGCTGTCAATCAGAAAGGCACAGAAGCTCCAAACATAGAAATCGAGGTGGAGGATTGCGAGGAGTATACCGCAACTTTCTCTTTCTATGTAATCAGTGGCAGTGATCTCTCCCATAGTCCACATGGTGGTAGAGAATTTTTTTGGAGCCACTTTGATACATCCCAGCTGAAGGAGGATGCGACCGCTTATGAAAGGCGAAGACACCTTAGAGAAAGTGTGAGGGCTATGATAGGAGCCCCAGTTCAAACCGCCCCATGACAATGGGCGAAGACACCTTAGAGAAGGTGTGAGGGTCGTGATATGAGCCCAAGTTCAGATCACCGTATGACGACAAACAGAGACACCTCAGACAGAAGGTGTGAGGGCCACAATATGAGCCTAAGTTCAGACCGCCCCATGACAACGGGAGAATACACTTTAGAGAAGGTGTGAGGGCCATGAAATGAGCCCAGTTCATAACACCTCAAAGCCAATGTGATGGCTAGATATGAGTGGACAGATGTGTGGATAGCCAATGAAGTGACTATGATGAGTATGGATACAAATGCAGGATTGAGTTTCATGCTCCTAGGCTAAAGATTAATGAGTTAGATAACATTTGCCTTGGACAAATAAGTGGATGACTTGTGGAGCATTAAGACGCGACTGCTAGGAATGAGCAGAGGACATTCGCAGGTTCTGGGAATAAGTTGACTCTTGTCAAGGTAGTGAGCTCGGTAATGGCATTGTAATACTCAGAGTATGAAGATAGATATAGATCAACCTTTAATGGGTTGCCCCCATGGTTAAAGGTGGAGAGCTGCCTGGACTCTTAGAACTAAGAGCGGGAGACTCACAAAGATGTAAGACGTGGTTCCTAGAGTGGAACAGAGGGCAGACGCAACTCCGGGATTAGTAGACTCTTGGAAGAGTGGTGAGCTCGTGATCACATTGAAATACTCAGATAATGATTGTCGCACTCGGAAATAGATATTTCCATTTGAGGGGGTGTTGTAAGCCTTGATGTGAGGCTTGAAAAATCATTCTAGAATGAGCATGGATGATAAGCTCGAAGGGGAATGTTTTGTGTCCCAGAGACAAACGTTAACACTCTTCAGATGTGATGTAACAGATCATCTGGTTGTAGTGATCCTTTTGTGTGAGAAAAGGTGTGCTTTTATAACTTTGGTGATTGAAAGGTTTGGCGAGTACCTGTAAACTTGGCCAAAGATGTTCTCAGAATGGTAAGCTTGGAAGAGCTGCAAGATGCAAACATGTACTGAAGAAGCAAGAGGACAATTACCCACATAAATGGCAAAGGAGGTGATTGTTGGAATATTGCCAATTATGTGGCTGCCATTGTCAAAAAAGATGGCTGCCATTGTCAAAGAAAGAAGGCCAACTTGTGAGAGTCAAAGAGAGCTGCTGGTGCAGCATTTGCAGCCTCTTGACATTGTCAAAGAAGGAGGCTACAATGGTGGGTTGTTGGTGGCAGCCAACAACCATTGTCTAATGTCAAAGTTTGGTAAGTTTGGCAGCCACCATTAGTGACAAAGGAGCAAGAGGAGCTGTCATTGAAGCCTATAAATAGACACCAAGAGTGCAGCACAAAATGAGAGAGTGAGAAAGAGCAAGAACAAAAGAGAGAAGAAGAGAGAGAGAAAGAGAAGGGCTGCCACCAGCAGCCCTGCTGCTATATGCAGCTGCTGCCCTATGTAGCAATGAGAGATGGGAGTTGAGTGGATGTGATCCTTCTTTGTGTGTTGTATTCTTTCTTTATCTCTAATAATATAGACTACTCCCGTGGATGTAGGAGATTTGCCGAACCACGTTAAATATTGTGTCAGTGTGCTTAACCTCCTTTGAGCAATGATCATGAACACCACCGTTCCGCAAGGGGGAGCAGAATCCCCAACAACATTTACTATGTATCCCACACAGGAATTACAACAAATACAAATATTTGCATCAGTTAATTTGTTTTTAGTCTTTTTTAATACAATCTTTTTATGGGTTTGTCTTAAATTATTATTAATTTTGTTTTTCTAAATGGGGTCTCTTTCTTTTAGGTTTTTTTTTTGGTTTAGTTAGTCTAGCTAGCTAGGTTTAGGGTTTCACTGTATATATGTTGTGGATTGTGCGTAATGAAAATGGAAAAGGAAAGATGTAAGTCCAGGAAGAATAATATTTGCATGGGAGTGCACGTAGCACAGTATGATAATGGAGACCTAGCCTCAATTATTTGCTGAGTCTTTGGTCTTTAGAGAGTTTATGAGTGATGATGTGTGAAGATGATGGTAGCACCATGACATATAATACATGTAACACCCCATCTCACTAGTAAGATATTGTCCGCTTTGGGCCTCCCAGCCACTCAAATCCAGGGTTCCACCCAGGTCCTCCTCACGGTTTTGTTCTTGGCAGCCACGTATGGCCCCAAAACGCATCTTCCAGAGTAGCGCAACACACTCACCCTGTCAGATACTGTCCCTTTTGGGCTTCCCAGTCCACCCATTCCCAGGGCTTCCACCCAGGTCCCCCTCAGGGTTTTAAACGCGTCTTACTAGTCAAGGTGAGCATATACTTATAAGGCCCTAGCTCTGGACGCTCGCTTCCGATGTGGGATTTTACAATTCCCCCACCTTAAGATGAGCCGTCCTCGGCTCTGATACCAAATGTAGCACCCCACCTCACTAGCAAGATATTGTCCGCTTTGGGCCTCCCAGTCCACCCAAATCCAGGGCTTCCACCCAGGTCCCCCTCACGGTTTTGTTCTTGGCAGCCACGCATGGCCCCAAAACGCGTCTTCCAGAGTAGCGCAGCACACTTACCCTGTCAGATACTGTCCCTTTTGGGCCTCCCAGTCCACCCATTCTCAGGGCTTCCACCCAGGTCCCCCTCAGGGTTTTAAACGCGTCTTACTAGTCAAGGTGAGCATGCACTTATAAGGCCCTAGCTCTGGACGCTCGCTTCCGATGTGGGATCTTACAATGCATGATTTAGAGCACTACTAGAAATGCGCTTAATACCAATGGCCTTACCGACAAAATACTTCTGTTGGTAATTTGAGGTCACAATTACTGATGGAATTTTTTCCGTTCGTTATTCCGCTGGTATATACCGACAGACACATTCGGTCGGTATTTACCGACAGAATGATAAACAGAATATTCAGAATTAAAAAAAGGCGGTTCGCTGACGTGGAGGTTTTTGCGGGTGATTTTACAGATGGAATCACCGAGGGATTCAAAACGGCAACTCCGTACGATGACGTGACCGATTCACCGTTTGAAATGCCGACGGAATCACCGAGGGATTCAAACCGGAATCTCCATACAGTGACGTGCCCTGCTTACCGTCAGAATGGCTGACGGACTCACAGACATAATAATTTCATCGGTGAGTCTGTCGGCAAAAGTTAATATATGACCACTCTGCCAACCTTCTCCTCCCCTATTTCTCCTTCTTCTTCCCCATCCCAACTCTCCCCTACTGCAAACAACCAGCCCCCCCCCCAAAAAAATCTCCCTCTTCTCAGCACAACAAGTCACATTTTTGAAGTTTTGTGGTCACAGCATCCGTGTTCTGATTTATCGATGGATTTTATCAATTTTTGTAAGTAATTCTATCTTTTTAAATTTTAACATTTAAATGTCAATTTATTTTTAGTATATGTATTTTGTTAGTATATGTACATGTTTTATTGTTATTTCTCAAACAAACTTGTAGAATATAAATGCATAATTTTATACTTGTTATGGTTTGTTTTAGATTTTGTAAAATTGTATTTGTTTGTAAATTGTTGAAACTGTATTGAATTACCGAATTACATGTGTTGTTTTGAAATAATTAATAGCTTATTTAATGGGTCGATCCGTTTTAATTTTTATAAATGGTATTGCGGAGTTGTAATTTCCATAAATTTATATGTATTAATTTGTATGGACGTTGATAATTGATAATGAATATTTAATATTTATGAGAAGTTGTAATTGATTTGTTGGATAATCTCGAGGTAAACCAATATTTTTGTAAATTTATTTACCTAACATAGTTAATTAATACATGTTGTCATCATAATTTTATAGAGGTTCGATAGAAGTCATGGATGATCGTTCATGGATGTATCGAGATTCACCCCAAAGATTGCGGAGGATGAATTATTGTAACGGGGTTCAGGGTTTTATTAATTTCGCAACATTTATGACCGGAAATTTTACTGAAGGCGGTATTAGGTGTCCATACAGGAAATGTCAAAATAAAAAGTATCTGCATCCAGGTGTTGTAATGATGCATCTTCTACACAAAGGGTTTATGGAGAATTACCGGTGTTGGTATGCACACGGAGAAGTATTTGTTTGTAATAAGAGCATGAGAGAAAGGGTGGTTAGGTCAACTTCTAGTGCTAGCAACGTGCATGAAGTTGCAAATGACAATAGTACTAATCCTTACAGGAATATGATTATGGATGTAATAAGAATGAATCAAGGTAATGTCAGTCAATGTCCAATCGTAGAAGAAGAACCTAATGCAGATGCAACTAGGTTTTTTGATTTGTTGAAAGATTTTGACAAATCATTATGGGATTGTTGCACGAACCATAGTAAATTATCGATTATAGCACAAGTGTTCATCATCAAGTTAGATCATGGGTTGAGTGAGGCCGGGTATGACAAAATTATTGAATGGACGAGAAGCATTTTACCTGAAGGGAACAAGCTGAAAGAGAACTTCTATGCTACGAAGTCCATGATGAAACCCCTCGGTTTAGGATACCAGAAAATTGACATGTGCCCTAACTTCTGCATGTTATACTACCTTGAAAATGTTGAGCTGACCGAGTGCATGACATGCGGGCATTCCGGTTACAAATCCAGAACTGGCAGGGAAAAGACTCTAGTGGCATATAAAAAACTTAGATACTTTCCAATCACACCTAGACTACAGAGGTTATTCATGTCACCAAGGACTGCTGAGCACATGACATGGCACCAATCACATGATGCGGTTCGTCATAACCCAATTCTGGGTTATTCCCCAAAATTCACTTTTTTTTCAAAATAAAAAAAATCCAATAAAGGCTGGCAACGTGGAGAAAGCAGGCCGGGAAATCAAGTTGCAAATTTGAAGGAAATTCAAGGCCTAATTGTATCCCATTATACCCAAAAATGGAGAAAAATGCAAATTCAAAGTCAAATTAAATGATTATTGGATGAATTTGCATAAATTTTTTATAGGCCAATTTGATTTAATCATGGGCCAAATTAAATAGGTCAAATTAATTTTATATGAGGCTTAATTGGTGAAAAATTAAGTTTGGGAGCCTTATTTGGGCTTAATTGAAAAGATTGGAATTTTAAGAGATCAAATTTAATTTTTACCAAGTTAATTGTTTGAAATTAGGGGCCAAATTGCAAGAAAATTGAAGTTTTGGGGTCAATCAGGGGTTAAATTGACAAAATTCACAGCCAAGGACTAATATGTAAAAGGCGCCAAACTATAGGGGTTTAATTGACAAAATCCGGGAGTCAAATTGAAGAAATTGAAAGTTTAATGGTCAATTAGGGGTTAAATTGCATAAATTTGAGACCAAGGACCATTTTGCAAAAGACGCGTAAATCTGGGGATGAAGTTGAAGTTACGCCGGGACCAAATTGCATTAAATCAAAAGTTTAGGGTCAACTACGGGTTCAATTAAAACAATTTGAAAGAAGAAGGACTAAATTGAAAATCAGTCAAAACTCCTTTATTTAAACCAAAACGGCGCCGTTTTTGTATTCAAAAGAAAAAAAAAGAGACCGGGCGACTCGTCGCCTGGTTAATGTTCATCGTCTTCCCCGTGAACTCTGCCCGGGTAGCAGTTTAGCAGGGGCATTTAATGCCTCGTATGTCCCCTAAAATTGACAACACATGCACCAAACTAGCCACCTGAAATCCCTCTATCCCCGAGCATTGTCTGTTCAGGCCTATAAACGTCAAAACGGCTTCGGGAACGAGCCTAAAATAGCCAACTCGAGCAGCCTTGGACTGTCAGATTTGGTAGTTCAAGGTATACATTTTGAATCAACGGTTTGGATTCTTCCAATCACATCAAGGGCTGAAAATTTTTTCCCCGTGAAGACAAGATTGCCCTCAACTGCCTATAAATAGAGGTGGATTTCATGTTCTGAGGGAGGAGAAATTCGGATTCAAAGTCAGCCAAAAACCAGCCCCTCTGCCCCCCGTTTCTGCAATTGTTTTTTCTCTCCCTCTCTCTCCACCACTCCAGCCACCAACCAGAGCCACCACCTGCTTCTCCACCACTAGCTCCACCACAGGTAGCTATCCCAACCACTAGCCGGCCACCCCTACGCCTGAAACAGCCATTGTTTCTTCCTCTCTCTCACTTCTGCAGAAGTCTTCATTTTCTCCCCGTGGACGACTCCGGCCACCGTTTCTTCCTCTTAATCACGACCGAGACTCCTGCTTCGAGTGAGCCGCTCCTCCGCCAACCTCCATTTTCTGCAACCATTTTAGTTACATGCAGAATGTGAACCAATGTTCACGTTCTGCAAATAATTAACATTGCCTTTGGGCCGGGCTAGTGTTGGCCCGACCCAGCCCATAAAATATTCTGGGTCGAGATTGGCCCGACCGTTTTGGGCCAATATCGGTCCACTATTTTCTGGGTTTATGCCTGGCCCAGTTATCTGGGCCGGCTTGACCCCCATGTTTTAATAATATTTAATTAATATATAATATAATATTATATATTTCTTTAAAAAAAAAATCTAAAATTTTTTTTGAAATATTTCAGAGAAAACCGGGTATTTTAATACCAGATTTGTATTTTACGGTGCAAATATACAACCCGATATTATGCAAAGTTGGTAGAAAAAAATTTGAGAAAATCAGAAATTTTTTGAAAGGATTTTTGAATTTTTTTTGAAACTTTTCATTTTTTTAATATTGTAATATTATATATTATTATAAATAAATATATATAGTAAATATACATGGGTTGGGCCGACCCAGCCGACTGGGCCTAGCCTAAGATCTTTGGGTTGGGCCAATCTCAGCCCAACAGATCTTTTTTCCTTTTTGGGCGGGCCAGATCCGGCCCAGCAATATGGGCTGGGCCACATCGTGTCCGGCCCACCAAATGAGTGAATTATATGCAGAACGTGAACAATAGTTCACGTTCTGCATGCAACTCAGCAGTTGCAGATGTCGGAGAGGAATGGAAGGTAACCTTATGGAGGGGCAGGAGTTGCTGTCACTTGCCTGGCGTGATGTGGGTAGAGGTTTTGGTGGAAGAAATGGTGGCCTGAGTCGACTGCGGTGGCTGCGACTGATAGAGGAAGAAAAGGAAGAAATCTGTAGAGGGGAAAGGAAGGAGAAGAGAGAAAGTCGCGACTGTTGTTACTGAAAGAAGGTGTTTGGGCTGCGACTCATGGTGGTGGTGGTGGCCAAAGGCCACGGCGGAGAGAGGAAGAAGAGAGAGGACTCGTTGTAGAAAAAATGAGGGAGGAGGCTGGTTTTTTTCAATTTTCAGACCCGATTCTCTCCTCTCTCAGGTCATTAATGGAGGCTCTATTTATAAGCTGTGAAAAAGGGTAATCTCGTCTACACCGGGGTAAAATTTCAGCTCCCTGATCGTTGGTTCAAAGCAGCCTCCCTGAGTTGTCAAATCTGCAGGAAAAGGTTGCTTGAGTTTACCTCTTCACGCCGTTGCCGGTGTCGCCGTGATGTCATTCATCCTGAAACGTTCACATGGGGTTGTAGAGGAACTGAAGGGGATCCGATTCGTGAAAGTTTTGTTCGATTTGATGGAGAAATCAAGCATTAAATGCACCTGCAAATAAGGCTCCGATGTTGTTTCTTTCGGGTAAAACAGGGAAGACAATAAACAATGACTAGACGATGCGTCGTCTGGTTATCTTTTTGTTTTAATTTAAAACGGCGCCGTTTTGGATTGAATTAGGGATTTTAACTGATTTTCAATTTAGTCCTTCAGCTTTCAATTGGTTTCAATTGAACCCCTAATTGACCTTAAAATTTTGATTTAATGTAATTAAGCCCCTGCTGAACTTCAATTGGAACCCCGAAGTTACGCGCCTATTGCGATATGGTCCTTGGTTTTTGATTTGTTCAATTGAACCCCTAATCGACCATTAAACTTTCAATTTCACCCTTGATTTTTGTCAATTAAGCCCCTCAATTTTGGTGCCTTTTACAGATTGGTCCTTGGCTGCGAATTTCTTCAATTTAGCCCTCAATCTTTAATTTTCTTGTAATTTGAGCCATAATGTCAATCAATTAACTTGGTAAAAATTAAATTTGATCTCTTAAAATTCCAATCTTCTCAATTAAGCCCAAATTAAGCTTCCAAACTTAATTTTTCACCACTTAAGCCCCAAATAAAATTAATTTGACCCATTTAAAGTATAATTAAGTCCTTGCACTTAATTAAATCCTTTAATTGGACCCAAATTAATTCTTAAACATAATTAAAATTCAATTTGGCCCATGATTAAATTAAATTGGCCTATTAAAAAATTAATTATGTCATTAGACTTAATTTTTATACAAATTCGTCCAATAATAATTTAATTTGACTTTAAATTTGTGTTTTTTCTCCATTTTGGGCATAATGGGGTACAATTAAGTCTTGAATTTCCTCTAAAATTGCAGCTTGATTCCCCGATTTGTTTTCTTCATATCGCCAGCCTTTATTATTATTTTTTTATATTTTATTTGAAAAAGAAATTGATTTTTGGGGAATAACCCAGAATTGGGTTATGACAATAGAGTTGAAAAGGATGTTGCATCCCCGCGTCTTTTTGGTGAAGAATTGCATGATGTTGTATCAGAGTATGGTGACATTATGTTTGGTCTTCAATCAGGTAAGCAAAAATTTTATGGTTTTGGTTTGACCCATAATTGGGTAAAGCGAAATATCTTTTGGGAGCTTTCTTATTGGAAGACCAATCTGCTCCGCCATAACCTTGATGTCATGCACATTGAAAAGAACGTGTTTGAGACCATTTTCAACACCGTAATCGATGTGAAGGGGAAGACAAAGGAGAACATCAAGGCTATATTGGATATAGCTTCGTGTTAGAAAAAAAACGCACAACTATTGTTGCTACCTAATTTTTGACCCATATTTTGATAAATTTTCAAATAAAAAAATAAATAAAAAATAATAATAAAATAATAATAAGAGTTTACATGTGGCGATAACATAAAGAATCAAGGCTAATATCAAGGAAGCAATATGTCAAGGAGATAATTACTGAATCATATATAATTATTGCAATATAAAATACTATATATATATGATTTGATTCGTGCTGGTTATGGAAAATAATCACTGCAATATAAAATACCATATATATAGGATTTGTTGGTGCTGGTTGTAGAAGACAATCTCTGCAATAATTATTGCAATATTTTCTTGAATAGCTCGTGTAGAGATTTTCTATATAAATGAATCTCCAGCCACAATAATAAGGAGGAGAAAAATATTCAAAAAGGGGCAATTTTTCAGAAAAGAGGGGCCAAACACAAAAAACCCTAAACCCGTTTCATCTTTCTCTTCTGGTCGCTCCCTCCCTTTGAAAAGATAAAAAACAGAGCCGCCCTCCCTGCTTTTGATTTTCGAGCCCGTGAACCAGCAGAAGCCTTCCTCTTCTCCATCCAACAGCCCTGCTCACTGCCCTTGCACTCTCCTTTCTCTGCCGCCAGCCAAACAAACCATTCCCCCATCTTCTTCTCCCAAGTCAGCCACCAGCGAGCCCCTCCATTTCTCCATCTCAGCCACTTACCCCACAGACACCCGACCACAGCACCAACACTCCCTTCTCCTCGATTCCAGCCTTTTCCCTTCGGTTTCATTTTCCCCTCTCGCCAGCCAAAAGCTTTCCTTTCCCTTAGCCCCAAAACAAACCCAAACTGGCCATTTCCAGTTTCTAGTCCCATACCCAGCCATCAACACAAACTCTCAGTCTCTCCTACCAGCCGTCCCGTCTCTTCCCTCATCTCTCTCAACAGACTCAGCTGCTGTCGTCTTCCCTCTCATCTTCCCTCTCCTGGGCAACCACAGCCCCCCAGCCATTTCTTCCCATGCACCCGAAGCAGCCCTCTCTGTCAACTTAGCCCCAAACCGGCCTCCACCGAGTCCCACAATAGCAGCAACCATTTCTTCTCAGTAGAGACAAGACGGACGCGAATGAGAGGAAGGACGAGTAGAAGGAAAGAAGATAAACAGACGAAAACACAGAGAGACCAACCAGCACGCCTTTACCATCGCCTGTGTCCCTTGGTTCCATCTCCAGTTTCTTCTCCTCAGGCGGTGCAACTTTTGTTTTTCTTACATAGGAACAGGTATTAGCCGAAGCAGCAGCCCAACAATGAGACCAGTTGTTTCATCCCGGTCGACGCCACCCACCAGCTTCATCCCTACACCAGAACCGGTAACTGGTTTGAGCCAGTAACCGGGTTGAGCTTGGAAATAAATGCTCGAGCACCAGCTTCGTCCCTGCATCAGGTAAGTTCTCTTCGTCTCTATGCATGCATAAATGTAATTCACCCTGTTACTGTGCATTTTGAATTTTCGCTGCCTCGCAGGTAAGTCTTTCTTTCCCTGTCTTTACCAAATTAATTACTGCCACTGTAGCATGCATATGCTTGTAATTGTGGCAAAACCGGTTACTGGTTTAGGCTAGTAACCGGGTTGGGTTTTGTTGTCTTTAATTGTGATTAACTGTGATGCTTGTTTATTTTCCCCGATATAAAAATATAAAAAAATATTTTTGTGTGTTGCATACGGCCAATACCCTAACATATTTTGAATGTTCTTTAAAAAAAAAATTATTGGAAGTTTTAAAAATATGTTTTCGCATGGATTTTTTAAACACAAAAAAAATTATTTTCTTGCATTTTCGGATTTTACAACATGTTTGTAAAACTCCAAAGGGTATTGGCCAATATTCCAAAAAAATAAAAAAATCTTATTTTGGGGGATTTCATTTATTATTCACCGTTAATGTTTGAATAAAGAAATCCCAAATGGATGAATATCCAAAATATTATTGGAAATAACTTGTTATTATTCGCTGTTAATGTTTGGATAAAGAAACCTTAAGTGGTAAATATCCAAAATATCTTCTAGGAATAATAAGTCATCACACATCCTTGAAAGAAGCCTCGATTAGAATCGAGGGCATTTCAATTTTTGACTCCACGGTTTACGAGCCGTAAAAGTATGAAACAATAAGGCAAAAAGAGGCTTTTAAAGCGCTCTGAATTTCCTTAGATTTCTGAATTTTTGTCCCTCCTCCTTGCGATTTACGAGTCGCAAAACTTTTGAAATACTAAGGGAAAAATGAGCTTTTAAAGCACATGAAATCTCCTTGGATTTCTATCTTAATAAATTTAGTTTGAATCAAACCTAGGAAAACTGATGGGATCAGAAAACACCAATACCATAGCAATTATAAGACAAACCAAACACCAAGCAGCTTACCTTAGGTAGGGCGTACTAGGGGTGCTAACACCTTCCCTTTACGCAACCAGTCCCTTGCCTTAGAATTTCTGAAAGACCAGTTAGGTTTCCTAGTGACCATAATACTAGGTGGCGACTCCCTTATTCACACTAAAACAAAAGACCCCGAAATTAATCAAGGATCGCCGCTCCACCGCGCTCCGCCGCGAGGGTGCGACAACTATTAGTCTATAAATGGCTTATGACTCGAACATATCAAGGCTGGTTAATACAGAGGAATGCAGATTATATGGAATGAAGAGTCATGACTGCCACATGTTTATGCAAACACTCATCCCATTAGCTTTTCGTGATTTGTTGCTAAAGGGGATATGTGATGCACTCATGGAGATCAGTCATTTCTTTAGAGATATATGTTCCAGCAAGTTGAATGTTGATTACATTGAGATGCTTGAAACGAATATCGTCGAGACACTATGCAAACTTGAGATGATATTCCCTCTATCATTTTTTAACTCAATGGAGCATCTCCCCATACATTTACCGTTCGAGGCAAAAGTTGGAGGACCGGTCTAGTATAGATGGAAGTACCCATTCAAACGGTTAGATATTACAGTTGCAATGTAATACATATATAAAAGTATTTTCTTTGTTTTTCTTAATTGAAAATATTTGATTAATTCAATTCAGATACTTGTTCAATCTAAAAAAAAGTTAAGAACAAGACTTATGTTGAGGCTTCGATATGTGAGGCCTATATTGTTGAGGAGATCTCAACATTTATCTCATACTATTTCGAACCTCATCTGAGAGCGAGAATCAATCGCGTTCCACGACATGATGATGGCGGTGAAGTGCCTTCCAGTGGAAACTTGTCAATATTCTCCAATCTTGGACGACCCATACCTAAAAATGCTGTAAGAGAAAGATATTTGTTAGAAATAGAGTTCAAACAAGCACACAATTATATTTTATTTAACTGTGATGAGCTGCGACCTTTTATTTAGTAAGTATATATATGTGTAATACTAATTAAACTTTGTCAATAATATACTGTTGATTATATATTGTAATATCATACACTCATTATCTTTTGCAGGAAACATCGACAATATTTGTTGTCCAATAACTCACAGCTGACCGAATCCTAGATCTTTTAATTACAAGATGAACAATTTGTCACGTGTTTCTAAACACATGTAAGTACTATCACAAACTCATCCTGACTTGCAAAATTACTCTATGCATGTCATTACGAGATTGTCGTTTACTGTTCATTGATGTACATTACATACAAGGTTTATCAAATGGGAAGGAGTGGTGCTAAGTCATTGTCTTCACTAAGCTTGGGCCCTGAAAGAAAAGTTAAGTGCTACAACGGGCATTTTATCAATGGATATGTGTTCCATACTAAAGAATATGGGCATGGAAGAAAGACTTACAACAACGGTGTTTGTGTTAAGGGATCGATTAGTAGTGAGTTAGAAGTTGATTACTATGGTAGATTAAAAGAGGTCGTCAAACTGCAAAATCATAGCGAGCAGAATATAATGTTTTTATTCAAATGCTATTGGTATGACACAAATGACAGAGGAATCAGAGTTGATCTGCACTATGGTCTGGTCGAAATAAACTCAAAAGCTAGACTCCGCAACGTAAACGATGTCTTTGTTTTCGCAAAGCAATGTCAACAAGTTTATTACACATACACCCTTTTCCTTTAGAAAGGATCGATCAAGAGTGGATTAGTTGTCTGTTTTAAAAACAAAACCCATGGGTCGTGTCGAGCTTGTTCAGGATGAGAACGAAGACACAAGTGTGTGAGATGAAGTCTTTCAAGTTAGTGAGTTGGTTGAACCATATCAAGTTGCTCCTTTGATTGACTTGGAAGAAAATTCAAATTTTCATGTTTTCGATGATAGTTTTGTTGATGTTGACGTAGAGGAGTTGAATGTTATTTTGAGTTCTAGTGGACAAGTAAATGTCGATGAAGATGATGATATCTATATTGAAGATTGCGATGAAAGTGATGACTATTCAATTAACGATGAAGAAGAAGAAAATTCTGACTAACTATCATAATGAAGCCCTGTGTAAAACATTTTTTTTTCATGTAATATATATTATGGATGATATATTTTGTAACATGAAATATTTATTTTATAGTTTATGTATTGTTTAAGCACTGTTGTTATTGTTTTGTGCGATGGACAGTTTATCATTTAAGTGTTTGCAGGAAGGTAAATAGGCAATACAAATAGAATCTTTCTTATACAATGCACTATCACCGACGTCCATACCGACGGACTAAGGTCCGTCAACAATTCAAGAGAGTTGAAAAATAATTACTGGAAATACCACAATCACAGACGACCTTTCCGACAGCCCACCGTCCGTCGGCATTTCTCAGAGAGTTGAAAAATAATTACTTGAAATGCCACAATTACAGACGACTTTGCAGACGGACTACCGTTCATCGGGATTTCATAGAGAGTTGAAAAATAATTACTTAAAATACCACAATTACCGACGAATGTGTAGACGGATTGCAGTCCATCGGTATGTTGTCGGCGGGTCAATATTACCGATAAAATCACCGAAGGACTGTCTGAATTACAAAGGGCGGTGCATTAAATGCATCTCTGACCGCGTCAGGTTGCCGATGAAATTACCGACGAACTGCGAAAAATATGGATTTTTGAAATTCAAAATTTACCGACGGATTTTCAAAACTTCACCGATGGAATAATTTAAAATAATATTTTTTTTATCACCGTCAGTGAAGCTGTCGGTAAAACTGCGCTATAAATCTCAGTGAGCGCCCCTTCAGTTCATTTTTTCATCTGCTCCGTTAATCCCATTTTATTTTTGATTTTTTCCCCTCTCATTTCCTTCTATATTTTTATTTGTTTTGCTTGTAATCTCTAGTTGAATATTCATCAAATTAAAAGGTATGTGTTTCCTCTATTTCATTTTACTTAAGGATTTTTTTTCTTTGTTTTAGCTATTTTTATTTTTGTTATGATTTTTTTTTGGTGTATTTTTATAATGTAGATAAAGTCTTGAAATAAACACATTATTAAGGTAAGCATATTTCATTCCTAAAGTCTATATTTGTTTTTTGAATTTTTTGAATATATTTTATTGTTTGTATTTTCATAATAATTGAATAATTTGTTGAATTGTAATTGTTAATGTTGAATTTACCTTGTAATTAGTATATATGTTATTTGTATAGATGTTATGTTATATACAATATTAGTATAGATGGGGTGAATTGGTTGTGGCTATTGTCAATATTTGCAGGTTTGTTTGTGGATTTTGGTAGTCTCCAGTATAGGAGAGGTGCTGTTGAATTTTTTTTAACATTCAAATTTAATTATATAATTATTTGTATAAAATTGTGTAGATGCGTAGAACGAAATTCATAGCTCGTCGCTCATGTATAGTCACAGCTAGTTTTTCTAGTAGTGAGGAAGACATATCCTTAGGTGCCTCTCAAGAAGAGGCACTTGCGCCGTCAACCGATGCTCCCTCTTCCGACACAGTTTCACAGTGCAGAGGCGGCGTTGACTTCGCAGCGGAATCAATTCACCCGCAAGGACGAGGTACAGTGGAAGGACAACCTTTCAATGCAAGTTTGTTAAGGTTTTAGTTTTGTTTTTAATTATAACATAATTTATGAACAACTAATCAATTTTTCATTAATTTAATTAATTTTCAGGTTCATAAACATTGAGGCTGTCTGAGTAATATCATCGACGTTTAAATTTTCAATGGAGATTCCATTATTTCAATGGAGTCAGGTATCCAGACATCCTGAATGGATATCTCAAATCGATGCATGGTTTGACAGATTTGAGGTTGGTGCTAATTTCTAATTTCCAGCTTATTTCTAATAAATTATTAATATAATTGTAAATAAATTATTATTTTTATTTACCTAATTATTTATACACAGGAAAAATTCGCCTGGGACAGGGCGCATGATAAAGTTGTGAGTAGGGTGTGGGAAAATCACGCGACAACTAAGTAACATCGAAAACAATACAAGATTTTTTTGGAAAAAAATTTATGTTTCAAAATCTAATTTCTGGCTATGGAAGTAGGTTGCGTGATTTTTGGTATGAAGCACAAAAAAAGGCAAAAAAAAACCGTGAGAGATAATGGTCTCCAAGGCTTGAATGACGTGGCGGTTTGGAGGGATTTTAAACCGATATACATCCCGGCAGATATATGACCGCCCTATCTTGAGCACGTGATGTCTGAGCGGTTCACACGACGCTCACAATCTGTTGCTGACAACCGGAATCGGCCAATTCATGGCTCGATGACAACGCACACCGGCGGCTCCGTTCCGTTTGCTGCACATGTGAAACGGATGGTAAGATTAATTTAAATGAAATATATCGTTAAATTAATTTATTGTTAATTAATTTTTTTCTTTATAGGCTACGTCTCTTGGACCTGAAACCGCCATTACCGAGTAAACACTAAACTCATAGTTGGATGTTTCACGAATCTGAACCCCGACTGAAAGTCCTGAGGCAGACCGCTACTCCCTACCTAACCTAGAATTGGGTTTATTTGCAAAATGCATGCTAAAGAAATAAAAATGCGAGCTAAAATTAAAGACCAACAAAAGGAAAACAATCAAACAATCAAAGCTTAGTCCGACCAGACAAGGCTTTCCCTTATTGAAATCGCCATCCTGTCATGTGGGCGCGAGCGCCGCAACGTCGTCTGGCGACGACAGAGGCTTTTTATCGTGCCTCCTGGGTGAGGTGTTGTGTGTTGGGAAGGGTTTTGGATTTAATCATAAAATTATGATTAATGTTCAGGAGTTGTCACCTAGTATTAAGGTCACTAGGAACATATGGTCTGCGAGAGTTTGAGTAAGGGGCTGGTTGTGCAAGGGAAAGACGCATCACCCCAAGTGCACCCTATCTAAGGTAAGTTGTACTGTTGTTTGATTGTTTTTTCTAAGTCGGGTTTCTAATCGTTAGTCTTTTCTAAGGCTCAAGGCAGATTTCATGAGAGAATCTCTACCTTATCGGGTTAAATCCTAACCGTTCTACAGTCTGAATTTTAGCATCACATTTATTTACATCTTGTATCTTTAATACATGAGGGTGTTCTTTATCGTGTAATTATACACCCCACAAATATTAAAGTCTACATCTGGACCCTAAAAAATAAAATTGAAAAAAGGGTTTTTGATATTTTGGCCAAATCCTAATGGATGATGATCATAAACTAGTTATGATATCCATTTTTTGGATTTTTAAAACATGAGAAAGATGCAATCTTTTAATGAAAATATGCTCGGAAAATTTTTAGAATTTGGCAGTATGCATGAAAACAAAATCTTTTTTTTCTTTTTGAAAGGGAAAATTAATTTAAAAGTTTTTGAGTTTTTTTTTTTTGAAAATGTTTGAAATATTTCAGAGAAAACCGGGTATTTTAATACTAAATTTTTATTTTACAGTGTAAATATACAACCCAATATTATACAAAATGAATAGAAAAATATTTGAGAAAATCACAATTTTTTTTAAATGATTTTTTAAATTTTTTGGATTTTTTTTTGTTTTTAAATATAATATTATAATATAATATATATTATATAATATTAAATTTGTGGGCTGGGCTGGGTTGGGCCGGCCCAGCTAACTTGACCAGGCGCAGCCCACAAAAGGTTGGGCCGATCTTGGCCCAATATATTTTCTTTCTCTTTTTTGGGGCCGGGCTGGGCCGTAACTGGCTCGACTCAAGTAAAGAATGATATATTTGCAGAACGTGAATAGTAAGTTCACGTTCTGCATGCAACTTTGCAGTTGCAGACGGCGAAGTGAAGTGGGAGGCAACCTTGTAGAGGAGAAGGAACTGTTGTCACTGGCCTGGTGTGAAGTCGGCGAAGGTGCTTGTGGAAGAAATGGTGGCGGTGTTGGCTGCTTATGGCGGAGGAAGAAAGAAAAAGAAGCAGAAGAAGAAAATCTGTAGAGGGGAGAGGGAAGACCTCGCGGTGGCTGCCCCTATTGCCGGTGAGGATTTAGGTTCGTGGGGAGGCTGAGACACCGTCTGTTGGTGGAGGAGAAATGTTTTTGTGGGGTTTTCAAAGGCTGAAGAAGCAGCGGGGAGAGAGAGAGAGAGAGAGAGAAGAGAGAACGTTGGCTGGAATATAAACAAGGGAGAAGCTGATTTTTTGAGATTTTTGGACTCGATTGTTTCCTCCCTCAGGTCATCAACGGAGCCTCTATTTATAGCAGTGGAAGAGGGTAATCTCGTCTACACCGGGGTAAAATTTCAGCCCTTGATTTGGTTGGGAAGGATCCCAACCATTGGTTCAAAGTAGCCTCCCTGAGTTGTCAAATCTGCAGGAAAAGGATGCCTGAGTTGAACGCTTCACGTCGTCGTCGGTGTCGCCGTGCTGTCATTCATTGTGAAACGTTCACATGGGGTTGTAGAGAAACTGCAGGGGATCCGTTTCATGCAAGTTTTGTTCCTTTTGACGGAGAAATCAAGCATTAAATGCACCTGCAAATAAGGCTCCCATGTTGTTTCTTTCGGGTAAAACGGGGAAGACAGTGAACAGTGACCAGATGACGCGTCGTCTGGTCCTCTTTTTTTTTAGTACTCAAAACGGTGCCGTTTTGGATTTAATTAGGGATTTTAACTGATTTATAATTTAGTCCTCCATCTTTCAATTGAACCCCTAATTAACCATAAACTTTTGATTTAATGCAATTAAGCCCCACGGAACTTCAACTTCAGCCCCAGATTTACGCGCCTTTTGCAAATGGGTCCTTGGTCTCGGATTTATACAATTTAACCCCTAAATGACCATTAAACTTTCAATTTCTTCAATTTAACCCCCTGTTTTTGTCAATGTCACCCCTATAGTTTGGCGCCTTTTACAAAAACATTCTTGGTTGTCAATTTCTTCAATTTAACCCCTAATTGACCCCAAAACTTTAATTTTCTTGCAATTTGGCCCCTAATTTCAAACAATTAACTTGGTAAAAATTAAATTTAGTCTCTTAAAATTTCAATCTTCTCAATTAAGTCCAAATTAGGTTTCCAAACTTAATTTTTCACCAATTAAGCCCAAAATAAAATTAATTTGATACATTTAAAGTATAACTAAGTCCTTGCACTTAATAAAATCCTTCAATTGGAACCAAGTTAATTCTTAAACATAATTAAAATTCAATTTGGCCCATGATTAAATCACATTGGCCTATTAAAAATTTAATTATGTCCTTGGACTTAATTTTTATGCAAATTCGTCCAATAATAATTTAATTTGACCTTAAATTTACATTTTCTCTCTGTTTTGGGGTACAATTGGCTTGCTTTCTCCACATTGTCAGCTTTTATTTTATTTATTTTATTTTTATTTTTGAAAAAAAAATTTTTTTTGGGGAATCCCAGAATTGGGTTATGACAAATCCATAGAGGTAAATCCTGAAATTGAGATTGAGATTTAAAACCTGAAATTAAATTGAATTGGAAAGGTTTTTTCTATGTTTTTGATTGTTAATTTGGAGAGAACCTTGAACACATGAAATGAAGATCAAATAACCCTCTGTTCTCTCCTGAGATAAGAAAAGAGGGTGCCGGCTATCAGGAGATTGCCCACTTGACCAACAATTGTGTCTAAAAAAACGAAAAGAGACAGTTTTAAAAAATTACAGGAGTGGCAATGCCAAAACCCACTCCTTTCGACCGCGCGCTATGCAAAAAAGCTAGTTTAGTGCAAACGAGAGCTTTTAGGGCAAAAGGCACGATAATAGCCTTCTCTGTTAAAATCATATATATTTGTCAGAAGATAGGATAGAATGCAAAAAACGAGAGTAAAATCTAAAACCCCCTCATGAAAATGATCAAACTTGATTTATTTATCTAGTGACTGAATTCAAACAAATATCTTATCAAGTTGATAATGGCTCGATCGAGCTCAAATAGAGTTTGATTCGAATCATAGTCCTTCACACACACAGCTAGCTATAATTACAGAAAAAAAGCTTATAAGAGATAGGGCTTATACATGCACCTCCCAGCACCAACATTATTAATTGTAACACAATCCAATTACTATGTACACACACAACTTCGCAAGAAATCCCATTTGAACAGGCCTTTTGCCATGTTTCAAGCAGTCTGTCAGCCCTGCGATGATGATGCATGGACACCTTGTGTTCTATTGTTCTTTTCAAATCTTCATTTCTCTTAGAGCCTTAACCATGTTTCAGATGTTAGATGTGATGGGATCATTCAATAGGCAATCGGAGAACTCAGCATAAATGGTAGCGAACTGCCAAACAAAGAAAAGAAAAAGAAAACACGAAGGAGAATTAAAAGAAGTAGGGTGGGTTAATGGGCTTAGAATTAAAAGATCTGGCAAGAGCAAAAGACCCGCTAACGTATAATTCGAACTGGGGCTGACCGCCGAGCCCACTCTGGCCTCGCATGGCGGCCCCCCGTCCCGTGGTTGCGAGCTCGAGCTGCCATAGCTTATGGCTCGAGCAATAGTGGTCCCCAGCAGAGAGAACAGTCAGGGTAACGAGCGCTCCGCCCGTCAAGCGGGCGGCAAGAGCAGCGGGCCGCTAGAATCTTCTTTCACATCTATCTTTCTGCGTCAAAGCTTTATGTTTGAGTACTTGCCTTCCTCTTAACTTCTTAAACTACCCGTCCGATCGCTTTCAGGAAATAAATTTTAATAGCTAATCATGAAAAAGAAAAAAAAAAGTTACCCGCTGTTTCTTAAAATAGGCATTTTCTCGCCGGAGTTTTTCGACAGCGGCCTTCAACCTTCCATTTTCAGCGATGGCAATGACCAGCTTTTCCTCAGTTTCTTGCTCTGCTTTCTGCATGATTCACAAGAGAGAAGGAGCAGTTTGCTATGGGAAAACAATGCATCATGATTGCTGATTTGTTAGTTTCCACTTGGGAAACTTGCGCGGCAGCAAGCCAAAATAAAACTGTGCTCATGAGACTGCTATATATTTACCTTCTTCTTTTGACGATAACGTCTATCAGTTTCCTGCTTCTTCTTCTTCTGCATCTCGGTTTTCTTCTTCTTTTTCTTAGTGACAGTTCCGTTTGAGCGGTACTCATGAGGTGGGAGATGGAGATTAGTGGACACTACGCCGGTGGGAGAAGCAAGAAAGGAGAGTGGACCTATAGCAATAACACCAACAAACAAAGGGAGATGGAGTGAGAGAGAGAGATAAAAGTTATGTCACGCATATTAATCAAAGATGAACAATTTAGTTAAATGACAAGAAATTTAACACAAACCTGTTGAATTCATCGTGTTTGCACTTTGCACAGGCAGACGCTTCACAGTCTTATCAAAAGATATATACAGCAAGAGTGGCACTCGACGTGACGGGTGGAGAAGCAAGAAAGGAGAGCGGACCGAGAGGAGTCGTGCACGCCCACGGCACCCCATTCCCCCGCCTCCCCACCGTTCCATTTTGTGCAAATGCTTAGCCAAGTTAACATATACGCATGAGGTTTGACCTCTTAAGATCGTACGCGAGGTTTGACAACTTAAGATTTTTTTGTTTTTGTTGCCGTAGATTAGTCTTTTTTTTTCTTTCTAAGTCTGTTTTTTCTTGTCATGTACATGTAATTTGTAAAAGTTATTATTATTTTAATAATATCCTTTAATTACAAAATTATTTTGATTTTTTATGTTAATTTTTATTCTTATTTTTTTATCCTTTTACTAAATTTTTTTTCAATTTAATTTAAAATTTATTTTTTATTTTAGTGTTAATTCTTATTCTTTTAATTTTTATTTTTTTAAAATTATTTTATATATATATTTTTAATTTGATACTTCAATATTTAAGGAATTAGTTTTAGACGCTCTTAGAAGAAGTTGTAAAAAACTCTCAATTAATAAAGCCATAGAAAAAGAAATTATAAATTGATCCGGTGACCCTGTGGATG
>Ga0325404_1001663_pt1 | contig 23560 bp, 20 predicted proteins | sample PopdelMetagenome_18_FD_205664 | JGI IMG/M metagenome (GOLD analysis project Ga0325404, IMG submission 205664) | Populus deltoides microbial communities from Bellville, Georgia, United States - Xylem-Control-R1 | ecosystem: Host-associated > Plants > Phyllosphere > Stem > Wood/Secondary xylem...
ATATATATATGAGAGTATCTGCATGAATTAATTGCATCTGCCTAGTTCTTACGTCTTACTAGCTAGCTACTAGTCTTCGTGGCTACATGCATGGATTTGGAGGTATACGTACGCAGTATTATCCTTGTAACCCTCCTCCATCTATTATTAATTAGTGATAATTAAATATTTTATCAAACAGGCGCATGCTTCCATCCAAGACGACATCAAATTAAAACAAGCCTTAATATGTCTTGACAATTTCAACATCAGACCATAATAAGTTTTTTTAAAATTTATTTTTCTTCACTTCACTCACTAGTACTTGTGTAAGACTAAAATTTATAATAATTTTATACCAAGATTAATTATTATGATATATTGGTTTTTATTTTAATAAAAACACTTGACAAACACGTGTAAATTAAACAGAATATTTAACTGATAACGAATGAATGAGGGAGTGGCATTGTTTAATGTTTGAAACTCATATGAGATAACGGGTAGATATACTGAGATTTCCTTTATAAAAAAAAAAAAATCGAAAATGGCCCCAATTCAAAATATTTGTTAGTAAATCAAAGTGAAGATAGGCCTAGCTAGCTAGCCAGTTATGTTTTTTTGTTGCTAATGTTATATAGTTCTTAATTTTCATTCTTATTTACTTCCCTTGAAACGAGAGACAGAGGGATCATAGTTTATGCTTGTGTTGCACCTCCTGAAATTGATTAAATTAAATTAAAAGAGGGATCGAAAGAGATGGAGGGGAGATGCAGTCTCTTGTTCATATTCAAAAGAGTATCGGCATTCGTGATCGATGTTCTAGTATCGGCATCATATCTGATCCTTGTGTTACAAAAAAGTAAGTTTGGTGGTTTTGCTTCCGGTACTCTATTTTTTGTATTCAATTTCTTCTTCTGTTGTTCTAAATCTTGCCGCTATCGTACATTATTATATTAGATAATAATATAAATTATATTTTAAAATCTTATTTAATAGTTTAAAATTTTAAGTTAAGATGGTTTTTTAATATGATATTAGAGTCTTGATGATGAAGCAGTTACGAATTTAAATCTTACATTAATTTTTATTTATTTAATAAAAATTAAACACAAAGTAGTGTCGGTATGTTCTTTCACATACCAAGCTGCCATCGATGGAAGGCATTGATGCCTTACTAGCTGTAAGCTGTCTGCTTTATCTCGTTTTCTTATGCTGGGGTCATTTGGATGGTCTAAATATTTCCCTCTGTTTTCTCCGGAAAAATAAGAGTTCAACATTTGAAATTAATGGTAAGTAATTCCCCAGCTTCGGTTTCATAGGCTGCCCTGATCGTTAGTTAAATTGGGTCAGTATTCCATGCAGCTACGACTATCAACAGGCTCTCCGCAATCAGGTCCAAAATCATCAATCAGAAAGGTGAGCCTCATCTACCAATGTACCATCATAGTTCATTAAAAAGAAGAAGAAGAAGAAGAAGAAGAAGAAGAAGAAGAAGAAGAAGAAACCCTGACCTCTGTTCTTGGTTGCCAACCTCTTTCTTGTCGAAAGATTGTAAGTTACACTGCTTAGGGATTATGGATACTTGTATAGAAATTCTGTTATGACTGATCATACTTCAACTGTTTAATCTATAATTTGTGGCTGCAATAGTTTTGCACTAGCTAGATTCTTGTTCCTAGCTACTCGTCCCTTGACGAAATGGTCGTGTCTTTGATTTGCTTTTTTGATGATCTCCCTTTCTTGCCTTCTTTGTTTTTCTTCAGATGCCGCTCAATTCAGTTACATCGATAATTGATGGCTTGACAAGATTGTATAGAGAAAAGCTAAAGCCATTGGAAGTTACATATCGTTTTAATGATTTTGTTTCCCCTTTATTGGTGAGTGTTTGCGCATACATTTTATATCATTTATTATTACTGAATCTTTCAACTTTGATAATTCTTCGTAATTTGATTGTTTATTCTCTTTGCCTTGGTTATAAATCATCTGTTATCATAGCATCTTGACACCTACATACACACAACTTGCAAGACTCTTGTGTGCGTCATGTTGCTTTATTATCTGCACTATATATAGGGTGCAGCTTTATTTGGTCAGCATTACCAAAACAAAGATAATTGGATTAAACTAGTTGTTCGTAACATCTTGCAAGACTCTTGTCTGCGTCATGTTGATTTTGGTTGCTTGTTTCTCAATTTTTTTTTTATTGGCCGGAGCTCACATTGGACCAGAGCCGACAACTGACAGATTTGTTGCTGTAATGGTATAAACATTTTCATGCTCTTGTTTATTTTGAAAGCATTTATATCTTTTTACATTCATGGCTTTTGCATTTTGTAACATCTATCAAGCTCATACCAATACACCAAAAGCCTCCAAGTAACCAATCATTTGAGTTGTTAACAGATCTTGTGATTTGATGATAATCATTAATTATGATTACCTCATTTTATTTTCATGATGGATGTTCAGTTTGTTTTATCATTGTTTCCACTTGCTCATAGTCTTCTTAACTTCAGTCTGGATCTGACGAAAGAAGCATACCTGGGAACACTACAGCTGTTCAGGCAGATATGCCATTTAGGGGCTTAACAAGTTTTGGAGGAGCATTCTTATCAAAGTTTGAGTGTGCTCAAATGCCTCATCCAGTAAGTTTACGTTTGCATTTAATTTTTCTCAGCTGTTATCTACTCTCTACTCTGTTATTTATTACCGTTCCTGCTGTCGATGCACATGCAGCTGCTAGATGAAATCACAATTATTGACACTCCTGGGGTTCTCTCTGGAGAAAAGCAACGAGCACGAAGGAGTTATGATTTTACTGGTGTTATATCATTGTTTCCAGAAAAAAGGTGATCTGATTCTCTTTTGTTTGATCCTTATAAACTTGATATCAGTGATGAGTTTAAGCGAGTAATTGGATCCTTACGAGCCAATGATGGCAAAATACGTACGTGTTGTGTTGAACAAGGCTGACCAAGTCAATACCCAACAGGTTAGATGCTTGTTTTCTCGTACTTTCACTTTTAAAAACTGAGTTCAACAGGGCCATGTAACCTGCTTATCTGTTGACATCATTTTATAGTTGATGAGAGTTTATGGGGCACTAATGTGGTCGCTTGGAAAAGTTCTGAATACTCCTGAAGTTTCTCGTGTTTATATTGGGTATATGCCCTTTCTGCTCTTTCATGCATTATTTGCTCTTAAAGTCTTAACCTCTCCTTAGACTGCCATGCTGCCCCCATGACCATTTCATTTACTGCTGCCTATTCTTCTCTCGTTATATTCATCTGATTAATTTTTATCATTTTACTGCAAGATTTTCCTTTCATATATGTTTGATTTCTGTCGATTGTGGAACTTATATCTACATGGTCGACCCTAGATGTTCTACTTGTTCAAATCCAATGTCATTTAAGAGATCCTGGCATTATTTGCAACTGTAGATTCTAAGTCTGTTAGTCTTTTGTTTTTCTTGCAGCTCATTCAATGACAAACCTATTGATGAAGAAACTGCAAGCCCAATGTTCTGTGATCTTTTTGAAGAAGAACAGAATGACCTTCTCATGGACTTGCTTGATATTCCTAAGAAAGCTTGTGATCGTCGAGTATGTTCACCATTTTCAACTCAAATTTTTGTGGTTTTCTGCTTATCCTGATATGCATATCTGTATGTGATTCTCATTTTTGTGCATGTGTCTAATGACCACCTGTGTGTTTCTATAATGCATGCTTTGTATATCTGTATATATCTAATTCCTGGGCAGTTATAGTTTTATTGAAACTACTAGCTAGTTAATGGTGAGATGGTATCTGCATCCTCCAGATCAATGAGTTTATGAAGCGTGCTAGAGCTGCTAAGATCCATGCCTACATAATTAGCCATCTCAAGGAGATGCCTTCTCTAATGGGCAAGACTGAGACTCAAAAACGCCTTATCAATAATCTTGAAGATGAATTTGCAAATTCAGAAGTGAAACAGAGTGGTGTGAGGAAGGCAGAAGGGTGTTCGTTGCAAGAAGTGCTGTGGGAACGCGTACTTGTATTATGTAAATATATTTTATTACATGCTTGTTAACATAACATTTGGAGCTTTGCTGAAAAGCTTGCTTGGATTTTAAGCATGATTGCCAGTTTTTGAAAGGGATGATGATGCGTTGCAGAAATTTTGGATTTCGTATTCATTCATTGTTTTGATTGATTGTTGTGCTTTCCTTGCAATCACCGTTTTGTCTATCTTTAATTCTAGGCCGGGGACGAGCAACGCATGAGGGTGTTATAAAAAAATTAATATTTTTTTTAAAAAATTATATCATCTCATAAACTTTCAAAAAAACTAATAAAAATAAATAATATTTCATAATATTTATTATAATATAAAAATCCAAACTTTAACTAAAACAGTGCAATTCAAGCACTTTAATACATCAAATCAAGACTAAAAAGAAAATCTCACGGAAATAAGTAAAGCATATCAAGTAGAAAAAAAAAAACTCTTAATAATCAACCTACTAATAGAAATTAAAAACATGAAAATAATATTAAAAAAAAAGGTAAATTCAACTAACTTAATGGAGGAATAACATTTAACATACATTATAGATATTTATAAGTTATAAATCATAAATTGTGATATAATAATAATATAAGAACTCAAACAGATGTGTATATACATATTAAGCATATTAGTATATAATAGTAAAATGCATGTTAGATAACAGATAACAGATGAAACCTTAAGATTCTGATAACAAACGAGGTTTGCAGCCTCGATAATAAATGAGGTTTGCAACCCCGGTCACTATGGAAAGACAGTCACCATAAGTTGATACTTCTCTCATTGGCTAGCTATACAGACTATTAAATGTACATAGACTAACTATTCTCTATTAGTATGAAGTTTCTAGCAAGTATCCCAATATCCAGATATAACAAATATTCTCTCATAACAAATATATTTTTAAATAAAAAAATACTCTTATAAAATACTTTGTAATTACAAAAGTAGGTTCATTTTATTACTGATAATATGTTTAAAAAAACAATCTTATAATATTGTAAAAATATATTGACTTGTGTACAATAAATTTTATATGCTTGATGGAGGTAAATCTTCTGTAGATAGTAGTACCATACGAAAGTTTAGAATTAATGGTAAAATAAAATGTAAATTAAGTTAATATTGTTCCTTAAAATAGATGTTGCCTCTATGATCACAAATTTATATATACTATCATTTCAACCATGTATGTTTACTTATGTAGCAAATCATGACAGGAGCTAATTATCACCATTCCTGAAGTTCTTTGATGGCAGTGGCGAAAGTCTCATATAAGCACAGGGGGTGGAAGCAAAACAAAATAGTAAAAGAATCAAAGTATGATCAAATTAAGAATAGAAGGGCCAATAATCTGACACCAGCAAGTGTCGTTGACTCGTTGTCAGAAACAGTATCGATGTCAAAGCAAGCAAGCAAGTCGTTTGTACGATGTTTCAAATGAACAGAAAAGCATAGACATGCTACGGTGTGTATCACATTACAGAACAAAAGGTGGCATCCTCATCCATCCATAATATTAGGGCTTACCAAGGTATTGTCCGCTTGTGTTCTTCCATTTATGTCTGAAATATGATGATGAACTTGAAGCTGTTACCCTTATTTGAAAGACTTAGGTGCTTGTGTAGACACACCATGCTTTTGTTCTGGTCATTTTTGTGTGCATATTAACACACTCGGGCGAACTGTATGGCTCTTGGGATTGTACCAACACACCTTGCTGATTTCATTACAAGCAATAAGATGATTGTAAGTTCAGATTTCTGTCTTTGAGTTGTTTGAATAATTTACAAAGGAACAGTCGCTGACATGTCCTGGGTAGTACTGGACTGGATTGTTAATTGTTACAGAGGAAGACCATTGAGGATCAGGCCTTCCTCAACAGGCTTGGTACCTGATATGGCTAGAATCGAGGGGGAACATGCTACGTGGGGGAGAAGAAACCAAGACCTGGTCTTGGTTGCGGTAGTTATTGACAATATTTCATTCTATTGTTTTAAAGTTGTTTCCTGATAAGTTGGGAGTTCATGAGTGCTCATGACCACGTGTGAAAAGTGGAGCAATTCCATGATCACATAGTGGAGCTTACTCCTATTTTTATGAAAGAAGTGGCAGTTGTTATTTACTTGTAACTCTCTTGAACCTTAAGCCTATAAAAGCTATGGTATACGATTGAGAAGGATATAGATGAAAATAAACCTTTTCTTTTAAACCTTTTTCTTTCTCCTTTACAAATTCTCTTTGTTTAATTGTTACACATCAATTTGGTATCAGAGCCTGGTTTGGCTCATAGAGACACGAGCTAAAACAAACACGGAGTTTCAAAGCGAGGTGAATGAGACCTTAGCTCGTCATGAGTCCGGAATCGACCAAGCCAACAACAACATCATCCAAGCCAACAACAACATCACCCACATCAACCACAACATCGATCAAATGAATGCGACCTTACAAACAGTAGTGGCTGAGTTGCAGGCCCTTCGTTCTATCAATATCCAGAATTTTGTTGAACGAGACATCAACTCATTTTCTTAAGCTGAAACATCAAACCACCGAAATTCTACACAACCAAACCTATTCCCATCCACCCAACCTGTCATCCGAAATTTATCACAACCTGACATCTCCCATTCCAACCAAATTGCCAACCGAAACTACACACAACTCAAATTTTCATTTCCAAGATTCAATGGGGTAGACCCAAACATATGGATATATAAAGCCGAGAAGTACTTTGAATTCAAGAATATCCACCATCAACAAAGAGTTTAGCTAACTTCCTTCCACTTGGAAGATGATGCCCTCCAATGGCATCATTGGTTAAGTAAATTCAGGGGACATCTTAATTGGTCAGAATTCACCCAAGCTGTGCTGCATCGTTTTAGACCGACAGACTATGAAGATCCTTCAGAGGCCCTCACTAGCCTTAGACAAACCTCCACTGTCAACATCTATCAAACAGAATTCAAGAAGCTGTCCCAGCGCATTGATAACTTACCGGAGAACTACTTGGTTGGTTATTTTATTGTAAGGCTGTGTGACGAGATCCGATTGGATGTCAAAGTTAAACAGTCAAGAACACTACTGGATGCAATCGGAGTTGCAAGATTGGTAGAGGAGGGAACCCCGCTGCAAAGAAAATCCACCTTAGTTTTTCGAACCATAGGAGTAGCAGCACACCAGAAAAACAACCCCAGCATATCAGTCGGACTCTTGGGACCACCACCCATCACTAAACCGAACCAGACTTCACCAGGAGGTTTTAAAAGGATTACCAGCCAGGAGGCCAAGGATCGGCGAGCAAGAGGCTTGTGCTTCTATTGTGATGAAAAATTCATTCCAGGACATAGATGTCAACGGCCACAAGTTTTCATGATCGAAGACAATTCCACCGTTGAGGAATTACAAGTTGATGATACTATAGAAGAATTACTAGACACGAAACCAATTTCGAAAAACTCTTTCCATGCCATTTCAGGAACTAATCACCCCCAAACCATCCGAGTGATTGGTAAATTGAAAAACCAAGATATTACTGTCTTGATTGATGGGGGTAGCACACATAACTTCCTCGACCAATCTGTGGTATCAAGGTTGGGGTTGCCAGTGATGCATGGCAAAAAATTTCAAGTGATGGTAGCTAACCGTGAGAAGATTGAGTGTAACAGAAGATGTTTGGGCCTTACGTGCTTTCAGTGGCTGCTTGTCAGGCAGTACTAGGGGTTTAATGGTTAGAGACCCTTGGTCCTATTGAAACGGACTACCAGAAACTGATAATGAGTTTCTATTAAGATGGAATCACCAGAATATTTCAAGGATTATATCAACCTCCACATATAGTCTTACGTGACAAAGAGCTTGTAAATTTGGAAGGCTTGGGGTTCTTTTTACAAATTGTGCGAGTTGAAGTAAATGAGAATTTCACAGCTCATCCAAATGACTTTACACATCTCCTCACAAAGTTCCAACCAATTTTCAATGAACCAACAAGCCTACCACCAAAACAACCACAGGATCATCACATACGATTATAACCACACCAATCCCCTATTAGCGTTCGACCTTATAGGTACCCATATTATCAGAAAAGTGAGATTGAGAAGATGGTAAGAAAAGTTTTAGAATCCGGCCTCATTCTTCCCAGTTGTAGTCTATTTTCGTCACCAGTACTTCTTGTCAAAAAGGCTGATGGGAGTTGGTGCTTTTGCATAGATTACAGAGCTCTTAATCATATCATAATAAAAGATAAGTATCTTATTCCAGTCATAGACAAACTACTGGATGAATTGCACGACGTCAGGTATTTTTCAAAACTTGATTTGCGTTCAGGATACCATCAAATCAGAGTCAAATAAGAGGATATACCAAAGACCGCATTCCGCACACATGAGGGCCACTATGAATTCGTTGTAATGCCATTCAGTCTCACTAACGCTCCAGCCACCTTTCAAGTTCTTATGAATGACTTATTCAGGCCTCATTTGCGAAAATTTGTGATGGTGTTTTTTGATGATATATTGGTGTATAATCACACATGGATGGATCGTCTTTCCCATCTCCATACGGTACTACAAATCTTGTCAACTAATCATTTATTTGTCAAAAAATCAAAATGCCATTTTGGAGTCATGCAGGTGGACTATTTAGGACACTTGATTTCACAGGAGGGAGTGCAGGTGGATCCTGCAAAAACCAAAGCTGTGAATGAATTGCCAATTCTGACCACGGTCAAAGGCGTCAGAGGATTCTTGGGATTAGCTGGGTACTATCGTAAGTTTATTAGTGGGTTTGGCGGAATTGCAGCCCCACTCACCCGATTGCTGACAAAAGACGGATTCTATTGGAATCTTGAGGCAGTCGTGGCCTTCAATTAGCTCAAGCAGGCGCTGATGTCTCCCCCTTTGTTACGCCTACCAGATTTCACACAACCTTTCATTGTCGAAAGCGATGCTTATGGGATAGGAATCGGTGCCATCCTAATATAAGAAGACCGTCTGATTGCTTTCTATAGTGAAGCCTTCAAGGGTTCGTCACTCGCTCTGTCAACATACGAGAAAGAAATGTTGGCCATTATGAAAGCTATCCGTAAATGGCACACATATCTCTTGGGCAAACTGTTTATTGTACCGACCAGCACAGCTTAAAATATTTGTTAGAGCAGCGAATTACAACTCTCACTCAAGCATGTTGGTTACCAAAAATCATGGGATATGATTACACGATTCAATACAAAAAGGGAAAGGAAAATCAGGGAGTTGATGCACCGTCACGGGTTGTTGAATGAACTTACTTGGCCATCTCCATGCCAATAGTTGATTGGTGGTTTATTCTCCAACAAGAGGTGTCCCAAGACCCCTTCTTTTTGCAGTTTGAGAAACAAACTTCAGCTCAGGCTTAGCAATTTTATTTTAAACATGATGGGGTTTGGTACAAAAAGGGACGTGTATGCTTGAGCCCTTTCTCATCTCTGCTTCCTGCCATTTTGGCAGAGCATCATGCCTCTCCGACTGGGGGATATTTTGGGTACCACAAATCTCTCAATCGTCTCAAAAGAAGCTTCATTTGGCCGGGGTTGTATACCTCTGTTAAGGAGTATATCATGAACTGTGATGTCTGTCAACGATGCAAGTATGAGAACACAAAATCACCGGCCTTCTCCAACCATTACCAATTCCACTGCAGGTATGGACTGACATTTCTATGGATTTTGTTGAAGGGTTACCGGTCTCTCAAGGGTTTACTGTCATCATGGTGGTGGTGGACCGTTTGTTTAAATACGCTCACTTTGTTTCGCTAAAACATCCTTATACGACATCCTCAATGGCTAAAGCTTTCATTGATCACATTGTTCGCCTTCATGGAATGCCGAGATCAATCATGAGTGATAGGGACAAGGTATTCGTGAGTTCGTTCTGGAAAACTCTATTTCAATTGCATGGGATCAGCTTGAAGATGAGTTCCAGTTACCATCCGCAGACCGATGGACAAACGGAGGTTATTAATCACACATTGGAGCAGTATCTATGTTGCTTTACTAGTACACAACCTAAAAAATGGATGGAATGGTTATCTTAGGTCGAGTACAGTTACAACACTTCAGTACATACTGCTACTAAAATATCCCCATTCGAGGCCGTTTATGGTGTGCCTCCCCATCTCTGCTCTCTTATGTTTCGGGAATCACTAAAATACAAGTTGTAGATGACCTCCTTCGCAGTAGAACTGAGCTGTTGCAGGATCTGCGCCTCAATTTGAATGTTGCCCAGGATAGGATGAAAATTCAAGCGGATCAACATCGTAGGGAAGTGGTCTTCAATGTTGGTGATCACGTTTACTTGAACCTTCAAACTTACCGTCAAAATTCAGTCAATTTTCAGCGTTCTCTCAAATTATCCCCTCGTTACTTTGGGCCCTATCAAGTGTTAGCTAGAATTGGTCCAGTTGCCTATCGGTTGGAATTGCATATTGGTTCTTTGATCCATGATGTGTTTCATGTTAGCATTTTAAAGTGACTTATGGGAACTGCACCTTCGGCCTCTCCAGTTCTTCCCCCTGTTTCGGAAGCTGCTACACTGCTTCCTCAACCAAAGGTCATACTTGACAAATGTATCATTCAAAAAGGGTGGTATTGTCTGTGAACAGAGATCCTAGTTAAGTGGTTGGGCACTCCAGTCGAAGACGCTACTTGGGAGAATCAATGGTGTTTTTCACATTCATATCCCGCGTTTATCCTTGCGGACAAGGATTCTCCAAGTGGGGCAGAATGATATGGCTAGAATCGTGGGGGAACATGCTACGTGGGGGAAAAGAAACTAAGACCTGGTCTTGGTTACGGTAGTTATTGACAATATTTCATTATATTGTTTTAAAGTTGTTTCCTGATAAGATGGGAGTTCATGAGTGCTCATGACCACATGTAAAGTGAAGCAATTTCATGATCACATAGAAGAGCATACTCCTATTTTTATGCAAGTAGTGGCAGTTGTTATTTACTTGTAACTCTCTCGAACCTTAAGCCTATAAAAGCTATGGTATACGATTGAGAAGGATAAGATGAAAATAAACCTTTCCTATTAAACATCTTTCTTTCTCCTTTACAAATTCTGTGTATAATTGTTACACATCAGTACCACGGACGACATAGTCTCTGCAGTTGCCTTTTAGGCATCCGATGATGCTTCTTACATAACAAGAGAAACTTTGGTGGTTGCCGGAGGGATGCCGTCCAGACTAAGTTCCCTATCTTAAAGTTTTACCCTCGTAGGAATTAGAAAACATATTTTAGTTTTTCAGTGCCAGCTTAAACCTGATAAATAAGAAAATTTTACAATGATGCTCAAACTCACAGGGTAATTGCCCCTTGAATTTAATATACGTGCCTCTACGCTACAGAGCACAAGAGAATGTTAACGTAGATGCCATTTACAAGGCCCTAATCGTACACAAAAAAATAAATTAAATTAAATTAAACAATCCCAAAAAAAAAAAAAAAACCGCAAACACAAACACAAAAAATGTGGTTATGTGCGGTGCATGGCGCACCTCACCGAAAGCATGAATTTCATGCTTTTCAAGAGGTGCGTCCCTATTAAACAAACATACATGAAAACCTCTATAATTTATAAGAGGAACCCAAATACAATTACAGTGCATTTGCTAGATTATAGTTCAGAAGAAGGCAACAATTCCATACCCCGTAACGCAGCTCTGCTACTTATGTACACAAATCAGCCAATATCAAAATGCTTAGCGCTACCACAGTACAACATTTCTCAGCATCTTCCGTTGGGTGTTCTTTTTCCCCATTGCATACTACTCTCCATCCACAGCACATATAAATTAGACTATGCTTGACTACTACATGCTCATCGTTCTTCCATCTCTGCGACTTCTGTGCCATATACATGCTCCTTTAAAACCTTAAAGGAAGGTAAGTACAAAGTGGTTTGGAGGGTGCTTGATCATTGCCTTGCTTGGCACCTTTCAAATATTTACTCGTGAAATCCAGTTCAAAAGAAAACTTAGATTAAGATGAACAGCTAAATATCTACACGGGAACCACGTCAGCATTTTGATTATCATCGCATGTCAAAACAAGGCCTTCAACATAGGTTGGGAGGAGGCATCGGAACCACTGACAACCTGTTGAGAGAGGCTCTTGGGGGGGGACAATCATCAGCACGTTATCGTGTCGCCGAACAACACCCATCACGCTTACAGTGCTCCCTTCTTTGATATACCTGGATGCAAACATATCTCAGAAAAGTATCCCAACCAAGAAAACTCACTAGAACTGCCAAATCAAGGAATCAGTTCGTAAAACCCTTTTCTTAAGCCATACCCTTCTTTGAGACGCATGATCCTGTCATCACTTGAAAGGTTGCGATCAGCTAACCAGTGTAAAAAGCTGGAAGACAAGTCCATGTTCTCCTTTTTCACGTCCACTACTGTAGCTTCCCTGACAAATGGAGCAACCTTGGTTCCATAGCCCGCCTTTACTAGTGCTCTTAGTCCAGATTGGAAATCTGATATGTAAAAATCAGCAACAAACTTCTGTTCACCAGAAGCAACGCGTCATAACAAATGCTGAATTAGAGGCTTTCTCCAAAAAAAAAAAAAAACCCTTAGCTACAGTAAATAATGCACACAATTAAGCTATGGTTGCATTATGAGACACCAAAGATAGTATTCCCAGTTTTCAATAATCATAGGGAGTCAGGTTATGTTTTTTCATTAATGGCACACCAATTAGAACTATCTGCATTTTCTGGTTTCTTAAATAGCTATGTACTAATTAAGACATTCAGTGGCCCAATCAAATGAAGAACTCCTTGTGCTTATTACCTTATCGTCATGCATGTGTTTACAAACTTAAGGCATTCAATGAAACATGAAGTACAGGTAAATATTGACTTCCAATTTCATATAAACTTGCCCAGAACCTGATTTTTATTCCCTAATCAGTAACTTACATTTCCTCGGTCAGCTCCACACAGCCATGCCTCAGTATAGGAACATAATTTAAGTGTCAGGTGCTTTGTTTATTGCTCAAACGTTCTTAGGCATTTAAGTAAATTTAACTCTGTGCTATCGTTTACTAAAACCCAAGTGCCATGAGCTGAAGCTGAATCATCATTTGCTAACTGTTTTTCACATCAATATTTTCACAAATCAACGTGAGCAAACTCACCTCTGAATGTCTGGATCCCCATGAGAAAAAGCGGTGCTTTGAATGGGCAGACTTTCCACCCAACCCTCTAAATTCATACAACTCTGTTGAAACATATACACATCTGTGTACCTTCTGGTAAGATGACTCCAAAGGTATACTGCCACAGGTGACAACCTACATAAAAAGATAAACCAGACACAATATTGTGACATAATATAGCAAGAATAAAGTACAAATTTGAAGCAAGTGCTAAAAATGGTAGCTTAAACTGTGAAACAACATTTAAGGCTTTTCAAATTTGTACAATGTTGCCCCCTCAAAAATATTTTATATTTTGACACTAGCCGTTTGTTTTGTTCAACTTTCTTAAACCCCTTTTCATCTTTTAATTTTGGCATCCTAAATTTTACATTCAAGCTGCGCATTGGATCACTGCAATAATAAATGTAAACTCTCAGGATGTGATACTCTACAAAAAATGGAGGCAATAGAATAAGGGATGACTGGTTTCTATAGCAACTAGTGAAGTTTGCACTGCCTTGGCCCTATTAAATCATTAAGGTTGTTCACCTAACAAAAGTCTACAGAGTGTACAAATAAACAAGGACTTATTTCCACTTTCCACGTTGAAGCTAAGTCTCCAAGAATACCTTCAATGTTCAAGACACTAATAGGATTGATAGACAAGGCATCCATTTTGTCATCTTCACATGGCTTTAGTTCAAACAACAAAGAAGGAAATTATTCAATCAAGCCTCCACTATATTTGCATAGAAAGAGCTGGAGACCACCCAGTCCACCCCTGCCTATTTTTAAAAATGCCCTTGTAACTTCAACTCAGCAAATCTTTGACATATTAAACAAATCTGTCGTACCATCTTGATCTCCTATTTCCTGGTAATGAAAACTTCTTTTCCACAAGACTCTGCAACAGCCTCTAAGAGAATTCTCAGAGTAATTGTTTCTACACCACAGAAGTCCTTGGCATTTTTCCTCATATTTCCATATAAAACAACTGACTTGCAGTAACATACACTCCAAAGACTATACAAGGGACTCAAGGTGAAGACTCTACTGCTCTTCTAGAGAAAGAATAAGAACCTCATATTAATTCTCGTAGCAAGTATGGAAGTCATCTCACTTTTTTTTTTATCCTTTAACCCTGACAGAAGCAAATTTTGGTTCCCTTCAATTCTAACTTTGCACATGCAACAACAAAAATCAACGGCCGTAACAGCTACATTTCCTCAACATTTGTTGTTATGTGAATTTAAAACCTCCAAGAAATTTCCTTAACTCACCAACAAATTTGACTCTCCACCAAAAATGTAAATTCCTAGAGTGGCATGTAAAAATACAATCACTTCACAATAATTCATCGAGCAAACTATGACATCTTTCAGGATTCTATACGTTAGCCCCTAAAGAAGTAGACTATGGTACACTCACCACCCCGACATACATGCAAGAAATAACTCGTAATAGCTTAGATGGCTCAACTCCACCCATCAAGTAGACCAAAATTTCCTCTTTGGTGAATGCCCAGAAAACAACTCCAGACTAGTTACCTGGATAATGCAACCAGGCCAAAAAGGGTTCTGTACCACCCAAATAATATTGCAAGTTTGCATCTACATCCAGAAAGATGAGTCCTTTGATTGATACACAAGACCTCTAAAATCCTCCGGCTAAAAAAAAAAAAAAACCCTTTCTACAAAATTATTATGTTCAATGAAATTTAACACATAATCCTTTGGAACACGCCACCAAATCAACCCTTTATATATAAGATTCAAGTTCCCATCCAAAATCTGTTCCATAAATCTCTCATTTTGGTAGTTTTCAGTTTTCTTTCCATCGCTGCCTTTCTTCATCACCAACCATTGAAATGAAATTCAATAATGACAAATTCCGTATCTATGATAAATCTTACAAGTTCAGAAAATACCACGAAAATAGACCTAATGAACGCCAGAATTGACCAGAAGATAATAAAACAATAATGGACGGTATGGTAATTTTTTTTGGCATTAGTTTAATTGATACTCTTACCATAATTAGCACTAAACACAGAGATTGAGAAACACATATAGTAATAAATAAACAATAGTAGTAGTAAAGAGAGACATTAAGATTACCCCAGTAACCTTGACATACTGTCCATCAATGGCTCCTCTAAGCTCAGTATCAGGGTATCTCCTAACAAACCCTAACAACCCTCTCCTTCCCCATGCATAATTCCAAATCAACCCCACAATCAAAGGCACCAAAACAGCCCCAACAGCCAGTAAGATCACAGCTTTTTTAACTGCAACCATCAAAAAAGCCCCAACAAGCAACCCCATCACCACCACTACCATCACCACCCACACCACTGGCCTTGAAACCCTAAACCCCACCTTCACATCACCAGCCAAGCTAGTCACTGCTGACCCATAAAGTGCCTTGCTTGATCCGGATCCTGTACCCGAACCGACAGCGCTGTTGTCAAGCTGGCCCGATCTTCTTTGTGGGCCAGAGCCCAATGGGCCGGAACCAAGTGGACCTGAGGTGAAGAGCCCTGTCGGTAGGACAACGTTCAAAGGACCTGAAGAATTTCTAATAGGACCAGAAGAAGAGTTTCTGATAGATCCACTTGAAGAAGTAGAAGCACGTGAAGGTGGTGCCTTTGGTGGTTCAACCACTCCTGGGATGTCAAACATTTTGCCTAACTCGCCGGATTTCTTAATGTCACCGCCTGTGTAAGGCACTGCGCGTGCTGCCATGGTGGGTTGTTTCTCTTTTTGTTGCTGTTCAGGTCGACCAGACACGAACAACCCGTTTTTGAGCTGGTGAGACTGAATTCGGGTACCCATTGGCTTAAAGTTTGAGACTTTACAGGGTATTGGGAAGACAGAGTGATGGGGTTAGTAGTTACTTGGTGATGGTGGTCGAGAAGTGTGTGTTTTGGTGATGGGAGCGAGCGAGCGAGAGAGGGTGTAGAGGAGGGTGTAAAATGACAAGACAGGGTCTGGGAAATGTGATAATGATGTCTTTGTGTGTTGAGAATGGGACTATTGAGTCTTTTTCATTCTTTTTGTGTGTTGTTGAGGTTTCAATTAGTAGTAGTATGGGCGGTATAATACAGTATGGTAATGGGACTATATAGGTTTTTCCTCTTTTTGAAGAGAGGGGTGTGGGAACTTGTAGGGATGATTCGATGTCACGAGCTTGATTGTGCTTACAATTGGCTGAGTTATTTGACCATTTTATCCATGCATATGGTGACAGTGGAGAAAAGTGGACTCCTTTTTTATCCTTTTTGATACTTGCATCACCATGCTAATGCTTCTTTTGCATGGACTCCCAGACGAAGGGGCTGGGTGTGGAAAAGGAGGATGAGCACAGTAAAGCTGCTGCAGCAATGAGAGCTGATCAGATTTTCCTTTCTCTAATCTTTTTTCTCTTACTTATTGTTGGTCGAGTTTGCTCAATGTTTAGGTTACAGTGTTAAAGTTTCTACCAAATTGAACCGAGTAGCTTTCTATATATCGACTCCCTCCATTCTTTTTCTGCCTTCCCTTTTTTGGCAATGGCTCCATTCATCTCATTTATAGCTTGTAGTGCCTTCCCAAACCAAGTGGCGTTAAACTCATCTTATATATCGTTCATACAGCCCTATGGAAAAGCAACATCTCTTTGGGAGTTACCCCATGAGAATGGATCTTGATTGCAAATGGATGGCTATGGACGTGCGGTTCTTTAGTTGAGCTGTAAATGAGCAGGCTAGCTACCAGTAGTAGTGTGTAGGAGTGCAGTGACTTGTGGATTTGCGAGGGCAGAGGAACGTGTCATTGGCATTGGACTGGTGTACCCACGAAGCGATATCTATCCATAGAGCGAAAGCTCCTTATCATCATCTGTCATCGTCAGGGTGCCTAGGACATGGTCCTACAAGGAATTAGTTGTTTGTTAGATAATAGGTCCTACATTGTAGATCTGCTTCCCAGAAGATCTTGTACATTTTGTATCATTTCCTGTGCAATTTGATTAGGCATATTCAACGGTTAGGATAAATCCAATCACAATCAGATAGCCAAAAGAAATTAATTTTGGAAGGTGAAGTGGGTCCAGTAAAACCTTGCAAAAAACCACCGAGTATCCATTCATTCATTGACAGGGGTGTAAGGTTTTCTTTTACTGTTTGTTTTTTAAAATAGTTTTTTTAAAAAAATATTAAATTAATTTTTTATATTTTTAATATCAACATATAAAATCTATAAAAACACTAAAAAAAATCAATTTAATACTTTTAAAAATCCAAAATATTTTAAAAAAAAACATCTTAAAATATAAATAGAAGTTAAGTCAAACATATAGATCTACCTCATCCACATCAATGATCTAAATTCTATAACATTAACAGTAACATTTTCAATCAATTAGTTAATGCAAAGGGCTTCAATTTTCAAAAGTGGGAATATCATCGAAAGGGGGAAAAGAAAATCAGACATTTGTTAGCAGACAATAGGTTACTGTCTGGAGATGACAAGGTTGTTAAAAATCAAGATGTAGTTACTCTCTACGGCCGGCAGTAGAATTTATTGCAGGATGGTGGTAGTTCTTCAAGCTACACATGGTGGGAATGTGGCGATGTTGGAAGATTGCAATTCAACCACGTCGGTGGTGATGGAGATGGCAGGCAGCTCCAATGGCTGTCAAAGTTGGACGAATATATCCTTGTTGTGGAGACAGTTTAAAGAATCATTCTGCTGACAGAATCCTAGGGGTATTAAACTAACTGCTAACTATTGATCAAAAAAAGAAAATCAGTAACAACAAGTAGAACAGGGAGGGTGGCTGAGTGCCCTTTTATCTACGTGATTTGCTGCATTTTTCAAGCTAAATTACATCATGTTTTATGTTTTTTGGCTTGAAATGTTGTTTTGTTCCGGTAGACAAGCCAAGTGAAAATTAAACTGTATTGCTTGAAAATACACTTAATTATAACATGGCGTGAAATTCTTTACCCAGCGGAGAGGAAAACGAACCAGAAGAGCAAGAGAAATGAGTTGATAATTTAGGGGAATTTTGATGTGAGCATAGTGATTTGATTCTATATATAAATATGGGAAATGGTTGGAGTTAGGTTATATAAAAATACACTTAACTACATGCCGGGTTAATTTTTTATCAACATTATAAAAAATATTCATGTGATATCGACATTTTAAAATGAGTAAAAAAAATCTAAAATTTTTATAATTAAAAGAGATTGCACATGTTATCAGAACACTGACATGTAAAACAAACAAAAATAAAAAATCATGAATCAAGCATCTCATGTTTACTCTCATGCAATTAATTTAATTTAAAAAATAAAAATCCTTTTTAAAAGCTAGATTCCACAAAGGTTGGAGAAAAAAATTGGATTAACCCTTGTTACTTTCAAAACCATAGAAAAAATCCATAGAAAACGAATAAACAAAAATAACAGAATGTTGATGGAAGAACCAACTGGGGTAAACTTTGTAAATTCAAGTTAATTTTTCAAACCCGTAATCTGTAAAATTATAGACCTTGGCTAAATAAAAAAGCTCAACACCCGTCAAATTAAATGACGGAGAATGAAATCAATAAATTATATTTAATTAAGAAAACAAAATTTATTTTAAAGAATTAAATATAACAAAGACCTAAAAAAACCCGACGCACCCTAATTATTTTTTTAAAAAATAAATCTTATAGAAAGTGAATAAAAAGAATGTTTAAGGATGAAATTGCAAAAAAAAAAGGATTTAAAAAAGAAGAAAAAAACCAACCAAGGTCGAGGAAAACTTGTAAGGTTGAGTTAAACTGTCAAACCTATAATTTATTAAATTCTCGACTTGAGCTCAACCCGGAAGCTTAACACTTGAAAAATTAAACATTGGAGGATGAAATCAAATAATTTTAAAACAAAATTCCTTTAGAAAAGCTAAATTTAACAAAGACATGAAAAACAAAAACCAAAGCAACCTAAGCTATTTTCAAGATGACTAAAAAATCCCATAAAAAGTGAAAAACAAATAACAAAATGCTGGAAAACGGGAAAAAAGAGCTTAATGATCTCTTAAACTCGCAACCCGTTAAATTTAAAACTTAAACTCAACTAAAAAACCAAACACCTGGCTAATTAAATATTGGAGAATGAAATAATCAATCTTTAAAAAATCTTGCAAGGAAAAAAATAATAATAATAAAAAAGGATTAGATTTCATAGGGAAAAAACTCAAGAATGATGAAATTATATATATATATATATATAAAAACCATTGCAAAAACCATCTAAAATAAAATAAATTATAATAAAAAATATGAATCAAATCTGACTTATGAGAATATCTATTGAAGATGAAATTGAAAAAAATTATAACTTCATAAATTATTCTAAATAAACAAAATTGTAATAAAGAAAATATAGACAAAATCTTTAGGACAACCTTAAGGGCTGATTTAAATTTTTTTTCAAGGCTAGGATGAAAATCAAGTAAAAGAGGGGGAAAAAAAAAAAAACAAAAGACTACACACGCCACATCGGTAATAATTATACCACGTGTGTCACTTGTACATGGAGGAGACATCGAGGTGCTTTGGTTGTTGCCATGGAAGCATGGTTTTGACCAACATATAGCGTTGCACGCGCTATCTGAACTCGTTGGATATTGTTAATGCGCTTCTAAACCTTTTTATTTTTTGCTTATTTAGAAAACTACTTTATTGCCCCTAATGACACTCAATAACTACCGAATAATCAAATGTAAAAGACAAAATAACCCCTCCATCAAAGGCAAAGTTGTTTACATTCTAAGGGCAATGATATAGTTTAATTATTTAAAAATTAAGTCAATGACTAAAAGTCCTCTTGACCAAAGCTTAATGGGTTTTTTTTGTCAAGGGTAATAAGGTAATTACATTGTATAATACAAAAAGACAATTTAACCTCGCTCTTTCTTATAATGACTAGTAGATCTTATGGAAAAAAAAACTCCTTGCTTCTAAAACTAAGTCGATTGATTTTGCCAATTAATAGCAATATCGTAGTTTTACTGTGCAATTTGCACAGGAAAACACAATATTCTTTTAACTTCTGTTATAATAAACCAAAGTAGAAGAATTAGGTTAGATGTGACCTAACTTGCTTGATGTGGATTAAGTGAGTGTTCGGGAGAGTGATAGAGATTATTTTTCAAAGTGTTTTTGCTTAGAAATGCATCAAAATAATATTTTTATTTTATTTTTTTAAATTTATTTTTGAAATTAGTACATTAAGACGATTAATCAAAAATATTTAAAAAATTAATTCTTTTAAAAAACATGATTCAACCGCAATCCCAAATACCCCTATATGTGTGTTTAGAATTATGATGCGATATGCTTTCAAATGTATTTTTTGCTTGAAAATATATCAAGTTAATTTTTTTACATATATATATTTTTTTAACATCAACATATTAAAATCATCAAAATACTAAAAAAATATTAATTTAATATTTTTTCAAGATAAACACTCTTTTAAAAAACTTCAAAAACAAAAGTTGAAACAGCTTCTAATTAATATAACTTGGGCTAATAGGAAAACTCCATCTCTCCCGATTAATTTGTTCTGTTTGGATAGAAAGCGCAGGGCCCATATATCGATCTCTAATTAAGATGGTGATTTTTACCTTTGACAATCATGTACAAACAAGCTTACTCTTGTCCATGTCGTTTCATTTTCGTTCCTCCTAAGCTGGCTAGGAAACGGTGATAGCTATATATAACTTAATTTGTTCTGTCCAAGAAGGTAGCATTTCGTTTTACAAAAGGATTCTTTGCTTTGTAGCTTCCTTCCACGCACCTCCTCCTCCTCCTCCTCCTCTTTTGATAATTACGTTAGCCTTGTATACTATCTTCGCATCTTTTCTTGTCCCCGGCCCCTTGATTCATAAATGATGAAAGGGAATAATTGAGGGCTTCATTTTCTATGTAAACTTGTGCTACTAATAACCAGAGGAAATAGACATAAACATTGTAGAAGAAATTAGTTTGATGATGATATTCTTTCTTATCATTAAAGTTTAAAACTCTAAAACTCCGATTTTTATGAATTTTTTTATCTCATAATCTATTTTTAATCAAAAGAGTAGCGAAATTAAGACAAAAATATATTTGTTTCCAAGAGCTTGAGTTGGAGGTAAGGAAAGAAATCATTCAGTTTGTGAGTCTCCATGTGTTTAATTTGTAATTAATGTGGTACAATCTGTTTTTAAAAATATTTTAATATATTTTTAATTAAGATATATATTTAAAAACATCGATCATAGCATTGTATTACTAAACACACACCAAGTCTCTTGGTTAATATTTTATTTATAAAAGTATTCTAAAATTTATTTTTAATATATTCTCTCACTCACGAGGAGAAAAAAGGGTAATAATTAATGTTGCATGGCATAACCCAATTTATCAAAACTAGATTGCGGGGAGGCTCATTTTGTGGAAGATGGTCTCCACCTCACGTTATGAAAAATCAAGTCTTATTCCTCTTCCGAGAGATGTTGGGATTTCTTGATTCAGAGCCAGGACCACCCTCTCTCTATATATACATACATACACACACGTATATAAATAAATGATGTATTTAATTACAAGAACTGGGGTCACTTTCTCTTTGATTTAGAAGAGATAATTTGATTAATATATATATATATTAAGTGCTCGTTGTCAAGATCCTGTCAAGGAAACATAAGACTTGGAGATTTATATATATGCCCTTTTATTGTAGCTAGTCAATAATAAGATTGTGTGAGAGAGAGACCTTTTCAATTAATTGTTGTTTTTAGAATTCTAATTCAGTAATAATTCTTTGTTAAAAAAACTATAATTTATATATATATATATATATATATATATATATATTAAATTTATTATTTCAAACCGCAACCATCATAAGAACTAACTACCGCAATACAAAAGAAATCTGTAGTGTTCTTGTAGTAGATTTGTATTGCTATGTAATTGTAACACTCTCTCTCTCTCTCTCAAGGTGTTCTTGTTTCTCTCCAATCTCCCTTTTAATGGCACCAGATTCTTTTCTACACTTCCTTTTGTGCTTAGCCATTTTTGCCAAACAAAACTATCACATTATTGGTTCTCTACCGTGATCATATATATATGTTGTCATTTGCAAATCTCACTTGCAACCCTCCATTTAATTAGCGATAGCTAGCTTTTTATGTGGGGCTTTGCTGTTTGTGTTCCTGGGCTAAGGTCAAGCTAGCTGGACTTGGCACAGATGCGTAGGCCTCAAACCTGAAAAGAAGAAAGATTCGAGAAGCATTGCATCTTGATCTAAGCTTATCAACAGCACCCCAGGCTTCGGGCCACTAGAAGTGATATTTGCACCTTTCTTCAAGCTGCCCAAATTGAATTGTTATCCTTTCTTATTGGTCCTGCCTCGGCGTGTTGACATCAAATGAAAGGGCGAGCTCTATTGCAAACACGTTTTGACTCCTTAGCACTATCCCAGGACCCATCCAGTCCACAATGGCAGAATAGCTGACACAGACAAGGCAAGCAGCCACAACTTGCAATAAGGATTGTATCAAGCTGGGGTCCCAAATGGATTTGGCCATACACTTCCATACAAGTTGAGAAGCAACTGCGCGCATTGGCAAGAGATTTTTTCAATGACCATCCACATCAATCTTAATTGTTTCATGAGTGCATGCTCATGAGAACTGTGCAGCTAGAATAGAAAAGGAAGTAAAATTGACGAACAACTTATTTTGGCACTGTGATAAAAATCTTTTCCCTTTGTTTCTGATCAAAATATAGGAAAGGAATACTTCTGTGTGAAAGAGAGTTTGAGAATTAATGAGGTGGGCAAGTCCCTTTCATTGCTTTTTGGACAACGACGTCCTTGTTGCTTAACCTTATTCTATGCTTAATTATACACTACAACATTATACAGTTTTGCCGACGGACTAATTCTGTCGGTAACAGTAATGCACTCCGTCGGTAACAATAATACCGACGGACCACATCTGTTGGTATAACAGTCGTCGGTAAATCCCATTTCCGTCGCTAATTCTGTCGCAAATAAAAAAACCACCCACCGACGGATACGCGCACGCCAAAAAAAAATTTCCCGCGGGAACATTACCGATGGAATATAGCCATCGGTAATGTCAAGGGTAATTACCGACGGCATTACCGACGAAAAACCCGTCGGTAATGATGGCATGGCTTGTAATTTTTGTTGCAACTCTCTGTGAATTACCGACGGATACTATCCGTCGGTAATGCCGTCGGTATTAAATCACCGACGGTTAGTATCCGTCGGCAAT
>Ga0325404_1001664_pt1 | contig 23555 bp, 17 predicted proteins | sample PopdelMetagenome_18_FD_205664 | JGI IMG/M metagenome (GOLD analysis project Ga0325404, IMG submission 205664) | Populus deltoides microbial communities from Bellville, Georgia, United States - Xylem-Control-R1 | ecosystem: Host-associated > Plants > Phyllosphere > Stem > Wood/Secondary xylem...
GCCTTATATCGACTCCTATGGGGTGGTGATGACGATACCAGTGAAATTGGTATCGGTAATGTGATAAGCAAAAGTAATCACGTTAATCTTATAAGGTCTGGAATGAAGGTTGATAGTGGCAGAGGGAACGGTTATTAATAGTTTAAATAAGGAAGAGATTTTAATAAATAAATAAAACTAGAAGGGAGAAGTAAATGAAGTATGAATGCATGTTACCCTGTTGAAATTATTAGATATTCATATTGTTATATTTATTGTGATATTCACCTTGCAATGATATATATTTTGTTTCAGGATCATCGCATGCACGACAGGAGTAGATCCTAGCTTATGTTCCCTTTTTGAAATCTAGGTTCTAGGGAGTATACCCTTGTATTTTGTAAACATGAAAATGTTTGTATAACTTAATTTGTATAATAAATGTTTAAACTTGATTGGATGAATTTAACGCTGTAGTTTATATATCCATATTTCATGTCTATGTATCTATATTTATTTAAATTATCCATCCATAATGATATTTTTGTTATATAATGCATATCATAAATATTATGGTTGATAGGTGTGAGTATAATTGTGGAATTGAAACCCAGGATGATTGGGTCGGGAATTAATTTATGAGATGCGAACTGTTACAAGTGTATAGGGGGGACTCCGTCGAAATTCCGATAGATGTTAATACGAAGACCATGAATACGTATATACAAAAAAAAAAAATTTAACTACTCTGTTTGTTTTATTGACATGAGATTGTTGTTTTATCCCAGAAATGGGGGATGTTACACTAACATACACTAAATGTATGCTAGTCCATGCCCCTTAGATGGTGATCCCCTTACCCGGGATCCTAACATACACTAAATATATGTTAATCCATGCCCCATAGACATCGATGCATGGTGATCCCCTTACCCGGGATCCTAACATACACTAAATATATGCTAGTCCATGCCAATTCCACCCATTAATATTGTCATTTTTTTTCCGACAATAGTTATCATTACAAATTTCCATTTTGAACATGGTTCATTTCTTTTGGAAGTTAAAATATAATATCACATGTTCCCCAAAGGGAAAGGACTTAAATTTTCACCCTTTAACACGTCTAAATAGTCGCTTTAGCGACTTCTGAATCTGCCAGCAGAGATCGCATTCCGACCTCTCCTCAAATATTTTACTATATCCAAAGTTTTAGGATCCTATTTTAAGCAAGGTTGGTCTCGTTGGAAAGATAAGACATGAGGCTACACATCTCATTAAGGGAGGAGAGCCCATTTCTGCCCCCAAGACACTCGAAATTATTCATCAACAAATCAGACCTACTTCCATATAGGGTCTGTAATGACCCAGTCTCGGTTGGTAACCCATAACTGGAGTTATATAGCTCCAAATTAAGTAAGATCAGTTTCCTTAGTTAGTCAACATCCAAAACGACAATTACTATGAGGTACCTGGTCCAAACTCCTTCATCCTCCAACTTGAATTCTCTTCATAAGTCAGGAGACGAATCTGGCCAGATTCATTAACCTTTCTATTTACACACAACATCCACAATTCAACTTTTTCTCTTTTATCTCAACCCCTAGCCATATCACATACCATATAAGAGTGTTAAAAATATCTTTTTAAGATCCAATTTATCCTATTTATTTCAATCTTCCCTCTTAACATCAAAATAGAACATTTTTATTGATTTTACGAACTTTCCGAACAATATTCTTCTAAACATAATCCTTAACATTTCAACATGCAATTTTCCTCATTTTGACACAATTAAACACATATCATCAAGCTAAATATGTTAAATTAAACATCCTCCCCCTTTGATGCATAATTGACCAAAAGCATAGCCTTAAGGAACCAAGAGTTCCCTCATTCCTTTCATGCTAATTTCATTCAATTCACACACACATTCATATAAAAAAAACAACCTTTTATAATAAATTCATTAAGGAAAACCACAATTTCCCCCTTTTCCTCTTTGCTCTTCAAATGGCCAGCTAACTTTCCTTGCCCCCACTCATGTGGCCAGCTCTTTATATCAATCTGAGGTGTCCTTAGAAATTAGGATAACAAGCACAATAACTTTATACAATTTTTTCCCCGGCAACACTCATGACACCAACCATCATGTTTAATCTTGTTTTCACTATCAAATTTCTCATCCTTTACTATCATAAATCAACATGTAACATGAACAAATAAAATTTTAGAATGTATTAAACTCTTCAAAATATAAAGAGATGAGGTGGTAAACACCTACTTGCAGTTCCTGATGTTCGAGCTCCTTTCGCCGATGTCCCGACTCCGAATGCTACTCCAAACATTTATCGGAAGGCATTCCTATTAGTACCAACCTGTAAGTCAACAATATCAATATGCATTATTCATGACATTTCTAAACAAAACCACATAACCTTATTCCCTTTAATCATGCATTATTTATTACATGCATAATATTTCTTTTGTATACTTTTCTATTAATAATATTAACCTTAACATGCATTATTCATGACATTTCTAAACAAAACCACATAACCTCATTCCCTTTTTCATGCATTATTCATGACATTCATAATATTTTTTTTGTATACTTTTCTATTAATAATATTAACCTTAACATGCATTATTCATGACATTTCTAAACAAAACCACGTAACCTCATTCCCTTTTATCATCAATGCCATAACCACCTTCCCTCTTTTCTTTTTCCTTGTTATATCCTTTTCTTAAATTTATGAAATAATCACACCCCATATTCATTTAATTTTCCTTCTTCCATGGTCGGGCATCTAGCCCAATTTTTCTCCTCCATCAATTTTTTTTTACCATTATCTAATTTCACAATATCAACATAAACCATAAAAACCCAATATCTAAGAATATTCTACCAACATTAACACAAACCCTAACTTTTCCAAAATTTAGGAATTTCAAATAATTATGTGTAAAACATAACAAATCAAGAAATTATCACTTTAAAACAACTTACCCAAGTGTATTAAGCAGGAATCAAAGCTCACTACATTACCCTGGTTTCCTATTCATCATCTTCCTCATTCAAAGTCTACTTTCTCCCTCTAGAACTTCTCTTTGTCTCCCAAGTTCCCTTGTTCCTTCTTTTCTCTCTTGTTTCTTGTTGATTTCTTGCTAAAAACACTTTTCCTAACACAATTTTTGGGTTCCTCCTTGCCTTTCTCTCTCTTTCTCTCCCAGACTCTCTTTTCTCCTCCTATTTTTTTGTCCAGCAGTGGTTTAATGAAGAAGAGAGTTGCTGAAATTTTCCAGCTAGTTAAGCATATTTACAAAATTGCCATTAATGATTTTCATGCTATTTTCAGTCTAATTGTTGACATTATTTGACAACCTTATCGAACTTTGATCACCTTAAAATTTTAACTGTATATGAAACTATATGTGAAGGAGGCCCTCATAAATGTTTAGTCCAGTCCGATGATCGGATTGAGTGTTATACTTAATAGTGCTAAATTGGTCAGTAGGTGATTTTTACGCAAGAAAAATCCAACTTTTCTTGTTTAACCCTTTTATAAAATATATACATTAATCCTCTAAACCCTAGGGGTCATTTTATCATTTGTACATAAACCTCTTACCTTCTGTTATTTGAACATTGACCTCTCTTGGTCTTACGTGTTTATTTTTTCCCCATAAATTTTTCTTTCTAACAATTTAGCACTATATTCACTTTTCATTTCATTAATTTCACCATTTTTATCTTCATTTAGGTTTTTTTAATGTAATTTAACCCATTTTACTATTGGTTAAATATCTCGTATTTTAATAACCTAGAAAAATTATAATCATGAGGGTTTACAGATGGCCTGTAAGGCGGCTGTTTTAGGTGTAAAGTGGTTGGAGAGGAAAAGTTAATGAAGGGAGGCTTTACTAGGGAAAATGGATCTAGTGTTTTTTTTATGGGGGGGTTGCAAGAGATAAGGGAGATGGAGGGGCTCAAGTTTAAGGTTGAAGATGGTGGTAGTAAAGATGGAAAAAGAAGAGGAAGTGAGCGTTTTCTTTTTTGTGAGGGTGGCGGCCTTGGGTTGGGAAGATGGATGGGTATAAGAGGGGCGGCGACCAAGTCTCTGTTTTAGGTTTTGTTTTACGGCGCCTCTTAATTTCTTTCCTTTTTGTGTGTGTAACCACCACCTATTTATAGGTGAAAACAAAGTTTGTTATTTTTAATTGCTTAGTCTCCAAGCAAACTTGGTGACCAAGCAACCCAAAAAACAAATTGGTCCTTTAACTTCTTTATTTTCATATTTGATCCCTTGCAAATTTTGATTTTTATTATTTTTTTGTATTTTGAATTTTTTTGAAAAAGAGTAACTTCAACATTGACTTAAAAAACGCATTGACATTGAACGTGTAGGAAAAAGACGCTGCAAGTGATGTAAAGACATCAAAAACATTTTTATTTTTATTTTTGTTGTCTTTTGCTATTTTTGGTGTTTTTCAAAAATTTATCAAAAATTAGGTCAGAAGATGGGTAGCAACAATACTCTCTAACTCTATACCATTAAGTGGAAAAGAAACTTATTGAAAAGAATAATAATTTATTTTTTTAATAAGAGAAAATAATACAGAAGCCAATGATTTGCTCAACATGGATTACAGTATTAAGTGGCCTTTGATCATTGTGGCATTATCCTAGTAAGGATTGTCAATTGACCAACTACTATTGATATCTAACTGGAGTATGATAAATTAAAACAATATTGATTCCATGGTTGAAAATACAAAATACGATCATAATAAAACCATTGTTGTCAATTATTGGAATCTTACTTAGATGCTTAAGACCAAATTAAGATTTATTGATCATGTTTGAGATTCATTAAGGACTCTATGGAGTTCATTAACCCAACATCAAGATGAGATGATTAATCATGAACCATAACTTTTATTATCCAGGAATAACCAAGGATTGCATTCGTTATAAAAACAGGTATAAAAATGTCATTAATCTAGTTCAATCCAACATATACCATAAAATAAACTCAATACAATGGCCAAACCATGGTCATTTAGAGGATGAAAAATTAACATTATTGGAAAAATATATCCATCATCATAAAAAAGACATAACTATATCCTTGTAGTCATATATTACTTCATTAAATAGGTTAAATTTATTTCTTATCAATTGATCAATCAAGAAACTATGATTAGATTCATTAAGAACAAAATCATCCATAAATTTGAACTACTGGAAACCATTATCACTGAACAAGGTTTAATGTTTACTAAAGAGGATGTGATGCAATTGCACACAAGAGTATGTAATTAAAAAAAAACAACTCTACTAATTATACTCAGGAAAATAGGCAAGCTTAATTGACCAACAAAACAATAATCCTTAAAATTTAGAAATTGGTCAGAAGTAGTACCAAAGAGGTATGATGTTTTATCAAAAGTACCATAAGCATATATAACTTCATAAAATGCTATAAGAACTTTACCATTCACTTTAACATGTGGCAATGATACTATGTTTCCTATAAAGCTCATAAAATATTACTTAGAAAGGATATATAGAGTGAAATGGATAGTTTAGAATATCAATCTATTATGCTAGCAGAGTTGGAGGATTCAAATAAGGTAAGACTTGCTATATTAGATTATTTACTAGCACATAAGAAAAAAGTTCAAAAGAGCATACAACAAATATATTGATTAGAGAATTTTCAGCTAGAGATTTGGTATGGAAGGCCATTTTATCAAGTGGCCATAAAGATCTAAAATTTGGCAAATGATTCCTAAACTAGAAGAGTCCAGATATTAGTGCCAAAGTTCTTAAACGAGGTGCTTATCATCTAGAAAATTAAGATAAGGAGATGTATTTTTTTTATCAATCAATGGTTGATATGTAAACCTCTCATCATGAAATTCTATGATGCTTATGAAACCCAATGGCAAATCTCATCGTGTTAATTGAATAACAGGAAAATAAAATAAAAATAGAATATGTAGTTGAGATGGAAAATCTCATCCCATTGCTTTTTATAGTGAAAAGCTTAATTCAAACTCTCAAGCATTGGCGACCTTACTTGATCCATAAAGAGTTTATCCTTTTTACAAACCATGATTCTCTAAAGCATTTAAATTCCCAAAGTAAACTGAATGCATGACATGCTCATTGGATGGACCATCTGCAATAATTTGAATTTGTTATTAGACATAAGTCAGGGACTAAAAATAAGGTGGCTGACGCCTTAAGCAGGAAACCACACTTGTTACATATGTTTTCAACTAATGTTACAGGTTTTGATAATCTAAAAACAGGGTATGCCAATGATGAGGACTTTGGCAATGTACGGAATGATAAGGAGATATATTTTTTTTTATCAATCAATGGTTGATATGTAAACCTCTGATCATGAAATTCTACGATGCTCATGAAACCCGATGGCAAATCTTATCGTGTTAATTGAATAACAGGAAAATAAAATAAAAATAGAAGTATGTAATTGAGATGGAAAATCTCATCCCATTGCTTTTTATAGTGAGAAGCTTAACGATACTCGCCAGCGATACTCATTATATGATATGGAATTCTATGCTTTAATTCAAGCTCTCAAGCATTGGCGACCTTACTTGATCCATAAAGAGTTTATCCTTTTTACAAACCATGATTCTCTAAAGCATTTAAATTCCCAAAGTAAACTGTATGCATGAAATGCTCATTGGATGGACTATCTGCAATAATTTGAATTTGTTATTAGACATAAGTCAGGGACTAAAAATAAGGTGGCTGGCGCCTTAAGCAGGAGACCACACTTGTTACTTATGTTTTCAGCTAATGTTAAAAGTTTTGATAATCTAAAAACAGGGTATGCCAATGATGAGGACTTTGGCAATGTACGAAATGATATCTCCACTCAGGGTACATCTTGTAATGAGTATTTGTTGCGTGATGGATTTCTATTCTACAAATCGCATCTATGTGTTCCGCGTGGTTTTTTTCGGGAGTTTCTAATTACGAAACTCCACGGTGGGGGCTTAACTGGGCTCTTCAGTCATGATAATACCTTTGTTATTATTGTTGATCGATTCTATTAGCCTTGAATGTGGAGGGACGTGCATACAATGATTGATCGGTGCCAGATTTGCTAATTAAATAAAGGAACCAAGCAACAAGCGGGGATCTATATGCCATTTCCCATTTCAGACAAACCATGGCAGCATATTAGCATGGACTTTGTCCTTAGGTTGCCAAAAACTTTTCAGCAACATGATTCAATTATGGTGGTGGTTGATTGTTTTTCTAAGATGTCGTTATTTCTGCAGGAGGTCGTTCGCTTGCATCAAAACATTTTATTCCATACCACAAAACTTACGATGCATCAAAAGTTGCTACATTATTTACGCAGGAGGTCGTTCGCTTGCATGGTATTCTGGTTTTGATTGTTAGGGACGTCAAATTTGTGAGTTATTTTTGGAAGACCTTGTGGATGAAAAATGGGAACAAAGCTGATGTTTTCTAGTGCCTTCCATCCCCAAACGGACGGCCAAACTGAGGTAACCAACGGGAAATTTATTATGTTACCTCGTTGCGGATCATGTGACTAGTTGGGATATGGTGCTTCTGCACGCCGAGTTTTCGTTCAAGAACTTTGTTAACCGTTCGACAGGCTGCACTCCATTTGAAGTGGTTTATGGGTTCCGACCAAACACTTTACCTGATGTTAATTCATTACCATTGACGCCCAGGCCAAGCGAGGCTGCACTGGAGTTTTCCAGCTATATGTGAGATGTTCATGATGAGTGTAAACAGCGCCTGACCTTCTATACAAACTCTTATGCAGCTTCGACAAATGCAAAATGCAAGGATCGACAATTTAATGAAGGTGATGTGGTTCTAGTTCGTTTGAGACTAGAGCATTTTCCTCCAGGGAGTTTTACCAAGCTTCATGCATGCAGATCAGACCCTTTTCAAGTAACCAAGAAATTAGGTTCTAATGCCTATGTCATTGATTTACCCTCTGATTTTGGTATTAGTCTCGTTTTTAACATTGAAGATCTTATAGAGTTCAAGGGTGATGTTGTTGAAATTGTTGCAATACCAGTACCGAAAGTAACCCAGTGCTGTGAGTTCTAGAAATTATAGCACCACGAGATGAGAATGCTGCCATTCTTGACCATCAATTTATTACCACTCATCGAGGAGCTTATTATAAGTTCTTAGAGTAGTGGAAAAATCATCCAACTTTAGACTATGTCTGGTTAGAAGCTTCAGAAATCAAACGTTTACACACATATCTATTTGCTGCTTACACTTGTCAAAACTTGCCAGAGTCAAGTTCTTCATGGGAGCCGGAAATTGATGCAAATCAAGAGAAGGATTCCCCATAGTTCCGTGATCAACGACTCCGTAAACATTGGAGCTATTATGATATACAAAGGATTTTTAGGAAGCCTATGTATTTGCTGCAATTCTATTTCTTTTTTTGTGTATTGTTTTCCTAGTTTATTGCTTTTCTAGTTGGAGTTGGAGATGGTATGATTGGATTGATATTTAAGGTGGGATGAAAATAATGAAGGCGGTCTATTTTTTTTTTGTTTTTTGCCATTTTACGAATTTGAATTCAGTTTTACTTGGAGTGATTCCAACGCTATAGAGGGATTCTGTGTTTGCCCTGCTCTTGGCTTCAGCGTGAGGTTGATCCGAGAGACTTGGCATTATTCCTAAGCTTGGAAAGGGATCCCCGAACCACTAGGTTCATCATCTGAGGTCTTCCTACAAGGTTTTATTCTTATTTTTTCTATCCTTTTATTAGTGGCTATATCAACCTTTATTGATCTCCTTTTTCCTTCAGTTGCTTTTTACTTTTTTTTTTTGGCCTACTATGCTGGACTGTCAGTGCTCTCGTTCTTAACTATGGTTCGATTTTCTCCCCTTGAATTATTCAACTACAAGTTTTTCATCTTCAATGTATTGATATCCATATTGATTAAGCCTTGTTGCATATGGTGAGCCAGTAATTTTGTAGTCTATATTAGGGTATGCCATTGAGAGAGATTTATATTCATTTATTTATTGGCATGTGTTCACGAGAGGCTAGCTTTTTAGACTAACATCTGCTAAACTGATGAAGCAAACTTCACTTGCATTGTTCTAGCTTAAGCCATAATCTGCATATTTGTTACAAAATTCTGCGATCCAATATTCAATAAAGGATTGTGGGACTTCTTAATTTGCTCCTGTGCACTTGAATTGGTGCTTTGTTGTTCTTTTTTTCCCCTCCCGTCAGGTCTTACATTGTTTTGGGTCAATACTTTTACCTTCACTTTGAAGGTTTCCAGCTTGGCATGACCTATATGTATATGGCATTCCTCTGTTACATAAATGATGAAACTAATGCTCATAATTATAGCAAGTTGAAGATATTGCCAAATCACCAACTCATCAAAGAGGAAAATAAGGAATCTTATCTACCATATCATATCAGGCATATATACAAGAAATATTCTAGAAATCAAGTGAATATCTTATCATTCATTGAATCCTAAAATATAGTGACCTGAATAAAGGGATTGTAATATATATATATGATGTAACAATAAAAAATGTATCTGCTTAAAAAAAAATATTCTTCTAAATATCTCTTCTCCTAGTTCTCACCTTGTTACATGGTTTCTATATCTCTTCTCCTCGTTCTCACCTTGTTACATAGTATCAGAGCCTCTGACTCACATCGCATGAGTGGCATCATCCTCAAACTAACATTGACACACTAATGGCAGTAGTCACGAGGTAATTTTTTGCTATGCGAATAAACCCGTGTGGCAGCCTACTGCCTCACTAGACTCAACCTTCCCTCGCCAATCCCACTCGTGTTTGCCTAGTAACTATGCAAGTGGAATACACAAGTAAAATAAGAATCAAAGTACACAACAAGCTTTGTAGGAACTCTTTCCGAACCTTTATTAATCTCGTACACAAAGGAAACTATACATAAATTCATATGTATGCTATGCACAAAGATTGCATGCTACACCAAGCTATCTCTAACTAGTGCTCTACATGTTCTTGCATGCCCCTACATGCTGAACATTCCCCACGCTTGCTGCTACATGCCCATACATGTCGCACCCTCAACCAAGAGCTGCAACAAGTATTTATAGACAAGCATTTACAAGGCACACCCCATTCTTACTTTTAAGGAAGTAGTGGGACACTATCTCACCCATGTTCACCCATGAACATAGTGGCCCTATTATCTACCAAGTAGTGGGTAGTTTTCCTCTATGATCTCCCATGATCTTAGTGAGTTGAGAGCAACCCCTGATCAGCCCCCATGTTCAGCCCCCCATGATCTCCCATGATCTTAGTGGGTTGAGAACAACCCCTGGTCAGCCCCCATGTTCAGCCCCCATGATCCCATGATCTTGAATGTCCATAACTGTCACTACCCACGTTCTGCATGCCCACTTGGCAGCCCCATCTGCCAGCTCTTGCTACGTCATCTGTTGAGTCACTCACATGCCTTGAACAGTCCTTCGTCCAAGTTTTGCCAAGTCAAACCACCGACTTGCACAAGCCATTGCGCATTGCCGAATTCGCATTTGCGTGCAAGCTACTAATGTTTACGCTGCCGAATTTGCATCTACATGCAGGATGCCAATGTCTGCGCTGCCGAATTTCGTGATAGCCCCAGTTCTCGTTAGCCTATCCTCTTGATGAGTTTTCTTGCGTGGCCTGGAAAGTCCATCGTCCAGCCCATGTTCGTCAACAATCTGCACTGCCGATTTTCCTTTGATGAACCTACATCCGCACAAATCTGCGCTGCTGATTTCTTCCCCTGTTGACATGGCTACCAGTACCCCTAAGCACTGTTTTGGACAGCATGCCGAAGTGTGCACCTCGTGCACATTTGACACTGTTACAGCAGTCCTTTACGCCGCCTTACAAAAGTCTTAAAAGATAGCCATCATGTGTGGAAAGCACAATTAATTCCTTTTTTTCATGGGCAAGGACTTTTTGGATGCATTGATGGAACCATTACAGCCCCACCCAAGGAAGTCTTAATTGTTCACTCTGAACCTGGAACTTCTTCCTCCACTTCCAATCCTCTTTATGAACATTGGAAACGTCAAGATGCCATTGTGGTTGCTATTATTTTCTCTACCATATCAGAAAACATCCTTATTCATATGGTATCTCATACCACCTCTGCTGTAATTTGGTGTGCCCTTGCAAAATCCTTTTCCTCTTAATCATGTGCTCAGGTTATTCATCTTCGAACTGAACTTGTGAATACTCGCAGGGTGCACAGTCAACACATGACTACTCCATGCAAATCAAACGCATGATAGATGATCTTGTAATCGTTGGTCATGCTCTTTACTGTGATGATATCATATCATATCTTTTATCAGGACTTCGTCATGATTATGATCCTTTTGTTACCACCATCTATGCCTGTACTGATCCTGTCACACTAGAAGAAGTATATGCACTTATTTTCTCATAATAGAGTCACAACTTCATGATAACAATCAAACAATTGTTCAACCAGCAGCTCATGTTGCTACTCGCCAACCTATTCCTAGTTTCTATAGAGGGCTTAGAGGACGAGGGTGCAGTTTCAGAGGTGGTTCTTTTCATGATGGTTACTATGGTCATAACTCTTTTCATTGAGAAAGTGTGGTATGCCAGGTGTGTGATAAACCTGACCATAAGACTAAGAAGTGTTATCATCGGTTTGACATTACTTATCATGACTCACTCCCAAATCCTCTAACATTCATGGCTTAATGGTCACGACTTTTACTACTTCAGAATTAGATTGGCATCCTGATACAGGTGTCACACATCATCTCACCAACAACATGACCAACTTGATTTTATGAAGTGATGAGTATATTGGTTCAGATCAAGTTTTTGTTGGCAATGGTGCAGGTTTGCATATTTCTAAAGTTGGTTCTTCAATTTTTCATCATTCTAAAACACCATTTGTTTTAAATCAATTGATTCTTATTCCTAATATACAAAAAAACTTAATCTCTGTTAAAAAAATTTGCGTTGATAATCTAGTATACTTTGAGTTTCATGATTTCTTTTTTCTTATCAAGGATTACTCGAGGAAAATCCTTCATCGTGGCACATTTAAGGATGGTTTATACTCATTCTCCAATCTACAAGATATCCTTCCTCCTCTTGCATTCATAGTTGTACGTGCTTCCTATCCGTTATGGCACTACCATCTTGGTCATGCATCCTTTCCGATTCTTCAAAAATCAATTTCTGCATTTGCTTTTCCTATTGCAAATAAACCACTTCCAGTGTGTTCAGATTGTTAGTTTGTTAGAAGCAGTAAATTGCCCTTCAAAACCAACAAACACAAATATGCTTATCCTTTAGACTTAGTGCATATTGATGATTGGGGACAGCACCTCTATTGTCAAACTTCGATGCTCGATATTATATATGCTTTGTAGACGATTGCACTAAATTTATGTGGCTTTTTCCTTTCAAATTAAAATTTGATGTAGAAAATGTGTTTCTGCATTTTAACACTTATATTAAACACCAATTTAATCATAAAATTAAAAATATCCAATCTGACTAGGGAGGTGATTATCATTGTATGTCTACTCTCCTCACTAAGATTGGCATGCATTCATCATCATAAAGCATGTCCATAAACTTATCAACAAATGGGTGTAGTTGAATGTGATAAATTGTTGAAGTTGGTTTATCCATGCTCTCTCATTCCAATCGTCCTCAACTGTTTTGGGAAGATGCCTTAGTAACTGTAACTTATATTATCAATCGCCATCCTACCCCTATACTAAATCAAAAGTCTTCGTATGAAATTGTTTATCATCATAAACTAGATTACTATTTTTTAAAGTTTTTTTGTTGTGCTTTTTGAAGACCATATAACAATCACAAAATTGATTTTAGGTCTAAAACCTATGTCTTTACTGGCTATAGTCTGAACCACCAATGATGTAAATGTTTTGATCTTGCAATAGATAAAGTTGATGTGTCACATCATATTGTCTTTGATGAATATTCCTTTCCATGTAAGAATCATCACAGAGATGAACAGAGAAGTGAATAGAATTAGAGGGAGATACTGCAATGCAAAGAAAGAAGAAAATGTTTTTGTGTAAATTCACTTATTATGTTTGCTATTAGTGTTACATTCATTTTATATGAACTAAAAGTGAGAAGCTTGTTTACGTAATCTAATTAACAGTAACAGACTTTGTTAATTGTCTAACAATATTAACAAACTTTCTAACCATTATATTCTCTATTCTCTTGACAGGTGGCAGCAGCAGACAATTTCATATCTTGACAAGAATTATTTTCACTCACCTTTTGTATCCCAAATCTCGTCCTCCACATCACTCTCCTTTTCTACTGCTATATCTCTTATGTAACTAACACATATATGTACCAATGCTTCTTCATTCTTTCCAATCAATGATTCTAGATTCCCAGTATCCTCATCATCATCTGACCAAGGCTCTCAGCACCCAACCAGTAATATAAATACTCATTCTATGGTCACCAGATCCAAAAATCATAGTTCTAAGCCTAATTAAACAAGCACTCGATGGTAATGTTTTATATCCCATACTACGAGCCTTGTCTCCACTTCTCCAACTTACACTGAACTTACTTCCTTTTACTGAAGCCTCCAAATTTTCTCATTGGCGTTCTACAATGAATGCTGACTTTGATGCCTTGTTATAGAATCATACTTGGGATCTGGTTCTCCACCATACCATGTTAATGTCATTGGATGTCAATGGATTTTTAAAATAAAAAAAAGAGCCGATGGCATAATTGAACGATATAAGACACGATTGGTTACTGAAGACTGTAGTCAATAGCATGGGGTGGATTTTAATGAGACTTACAGTCCAGTTGTTAAGCCTGATACTATACGGCTTGTATTATCTATTGCTATCAGCAATAATTGGTCTATTCGCCAACTAGATATTCAAAATGCCTTTCTTCATGGTAACTTGGCAGAGACTATCTGTATGGCCCAACCTCTTGGCTTCAAGCATCCTTAATTTCCTTACCATCTGTGTAAGGTCAAACATTCATTACATGGCCTTAAACAGGCTCCTCGCTAGTGGTTTTCTCGCTTTGCTACTGTTTTGGTTAAGTTCGGCTTTGTTGGCAGTTGAGTAGATTTGTCTCTCTTTGTTTACAATTAGAAATCTAGCACCATATATATATATATATATATATATATATATATATATGTTGATGACATTATCATCACTGGCTTTGATGATAATGCCCTTGCCAAACTTATTCAAAAGTTACGACAAGAGTTTGCCATTAAAGATCTTGGCCCTCTCTCATTCTTTTTGGGCATTGAAGTTATACAAGATAATACAGGTCTCTCTATCTCACTTAATGACGTTATATTGTTGATGTGATCTCCTCAAACGGTGCTATATTGTTGATCTCCTCAAACGGTCTAACATGGATTGTGCAAAGCCATGCCAAACACCCATGTCAACTAATGTGTCTTTAACTGCCACTGATACTGCAACTTTTCATGATCCATTTATATAACGAAGCATTGTTAGGGGACTTCACTATCTATCCCTTACTCGTCTTGATATTACTTTCTCAGCCCATCCTGTTAGTAAATTCATGCATCAACCGAAGAACTCTCACTAGTAATGTGTTAAACGAATACTATGTTATCTCAAGCACTCCACGAATACCATGTTATCTCAAGCACTCCATTTCCTTTGGTTTGTTCTTATCTCGCACATGTTCCTTCACATTTCAAGCCTTTTCATATGCGGATTGGGCAGGAGACACATATGCTCGCCAATCGATTGGTGTCTATTGTGTATTAAACAACAAGCTACAATTGCTCGTAGCAGTATAGATGTAGAGTACAAAGCTCTCACAGACACCACTGCTGAACTACAATTGTTACAATCCTTGGCTTTAGAACTTGATCTGCGATTTTCTCAATATCCCACTCTGTAGTGTGATAATATTGGCACTACTTATCTATCTTCAAATATGGTCTTTCATGCTCATACAAAACACATAGAAATTGATTTTCATTTTGTTAGAGACCTTATTGCACAAAACAAATTATATGTCAATTATCTATCCAATCGTGACCAACTAGCCGATCTTCTTACGAAACCTCTCTCTGCTACGTGGTTTCAACTCCATTGCTCCAATCTTAACGTTTGTGATCTACCGTTAAGATTATGGGGGCATGTTGAAGATATTGCCAAATCACTGACTGATCAAAGAGAAAAATAAGGGATCTTATCTACCATATTATATTAGGCATATATGCAAGAAATATTCTGGGAATTAAGTTATCATTCATTGTATCCTAAAATATAGCGGTTTGAATCAAGGAATTGTAATATATATATATATATATATATATATATATATATATATATATATATATGATGTAACAGTAAAAAATTGTATCTTCTTAAAAAATAATACTCTTCTGTATATCTCTTCTCCTTATTTTCACCTTGTTATATAGCACAACTCATATACTTCTAGGGATTTGGTTAGAAAAAAAAAATCTGCAGGTCGTGGGATATTTGAAACTCCAGGTTTGTTTCAGATGCTAGGCTTTTTTCAACATTTTAAGTTAGCTATTTATTATCAATCCCTGCTATTTTGGCTGGTAGGTGTAGGAAGTTATATTCTATTTTCAAAGCCTACTATTGAATCTTGTTTAATGTTTTTTTTTTTCTTCATATATAGGTGTTAATGAGAGAATAATGCCCTGGACAGGTTGATGAAAAAATGACTTTAAACCTTGTGAATGATGATATTTGTGTTGTAATTCTAAATTTGATCCTCTATACAAATGGAGTAATAATGTTATATAAAAGATATAAAGATGATGAGAAGAAAAAATTTATGGGCTTGAAAGTCTCCAATATATATATATATATATATATATATATATATATAAAGTAGAAAACCTAAAAAATTTAAAATAAATTAGGTCCATTAAAAAAAAAAAAACCCATTAGAAAACCAAGTCCAATTTAAAAAAAAAAAACTCTAAATAAAGTAATGAGATTTTACTGATATTAAAAGGAAAAAACTAAACCAAACTAAGTCAAAATTGATCGATTTAAACTAGTTTTGCTTTGAATTGGTTCAAAACTTTGGAAAAAAAATTGATTTGGTTATTTATTTTGGTCTAAAATTGAACTAAAAAAAATATTCACTTTTAAAAAGGACAAGTCATGAATTAAAATTTTTGTAAATATTTATTTTAATTACCTTGAGTTTTTATTTAAAAACCACATTATTCATAAAATAAGAAGACTTGTTTTGTCAAAATAAAAAAGAGCTGTATAAAAAAAAAAGATTTTAACTTGAGAAATACATTTTCTCCTTCTGAATTTAAATCTTTTAAACTTTTATAAATATTTATTTTAATTGCTGTAAAATTAAATAAAATCTTACTTAGAAAATAGCCATGCGACAATGAAGGGTAAAATAACTAGTGTAAAGTAAAATTCCTTGTAAATTCACATAGGTGGCTGTAAAATGTAACCAGTTAAAAAATCTTGATGGAAAGATGTGGTGTGATAAGGGTTTGTTTAAGGATGTGGTGTGATAAGGTTGAAATTGTGTTTTATTTTAATTATAATTTTGAAGGTTTGGGTTAATCAATACAGGTTATGTTTTTGAAATTTTTTTCTTAAAATATTAATTATAATACAATTTATATTTTTTAAAAAATATTTTTTTTTCACAATACTAAATATTTGAAGCTGAAATCACTACATAGTAATATAAAATGTCTCTAACGTACTACCCACGCCACACAAATATTCTTGCAGAAGAAACGTAGCCTCCCAATTATTTATTGTACACACAACACAAGAACGAAATAAAGAAAAACTCACTCTTGCTTATTTATCACATAATATAACGGTAGGATCAAGATCATTTTGCTGCAAATCAGATTGCCTCTATAGCAAACGACTTCATTTGCAGTAATAGAATTATGCTTCCTTGAACACCAAAAGATTATATTTATTCCTAGGCAGAACACATATCCAGATATATTCTTTCTATCATTAAGGCTTCCAGCTCAATTACTGTAGAATAACCAATCAACATGTTGTCATCTAGTTTCTTGTACAGGATTCCATGATCTTTGATTCCTTGAAGATATCACAGAATCCTTTTTGTTGCTACAAAAAGAATTTTGTGATATCTAACAAACAATAGCATATCAAGTCTGCTAGGATTCTCCATAAAGTTGGAGATAATACTAACAAAGAATAGTATATCAAGTCTTGAATTTGTGAGGTAGATTAAAGATCCAACAAGACTTCTAAAATTTTTTGAATCCACACTCGCTGCACGATCATTCTATTGTAATTTCTCTCTATTGTAATTTCTCATTTACTACCATTGGAGATGCCACTGGTTTACACTCTGACGTGTTGAACTTCTTTAAAAGATCTGTAACATACTTTTCTTGCGAAATAAAGATTTTCCCTAAAAATGAGTTCACTTGAATGTCGAGAAAATATCTCATCAAACCAAGATTTGTCATCTCGAATTCTTTCATCATAGTAGTCTTGAATCCTGCAACCATATCTTTACTGGTTCCTACATACATTAGATCATCAACACAGAGACAGGCCATTAGAAAGTCTTCTCCCTTTGTCTTTACATAAAGAGATGGTTCAGATTGACTTCTTTCAAATCCATACTGATAAAAATAGAAATTAACTTTGTTGTTCCATGCTTTTGGAGCCTATTTTAATCCATAAAGAGCCTTATAAAGTCTGTAGACTTTTTCTTCTTTTTCTTTTAATTCATATCTTTGGGGCTGCTAAACATAGACTTTATCTTGCAATTCTCCATTAAGAAATGTTGTCTTAACATCAAGTTGAAAAACCTGAAATTGAAGTTGTGCAGATAAGACAAGAACTAATGTGATAGATCCCATTCTTACAACAGGCATAAAAGTTTTTGTAAAATCAACTTTAGGCTGCTGAGAGTAACCTTTAGTAACAATTCTAGCCTTATGCTTCTGAATATTATCATCTTCATTATATTTGATCTTAAACACCCATTTTAACCTCACTGGCTTTTTTTTTTGGTAGATCAACTAACTTCCATATTTGATTCTTTTCAATACTTGTCATCCACCCATTCATAGCTTTCTTTCATTTTTCCTTCTTACTACTTCTTCAAAATTCTGAGGTTCAACTGAAAAGAAAGCAACATGACAAGAGTTGTAAATGTCAGTTAATGGACGAATCCTCTTTAAAGGAGATTCTAAGTCTGATTTGTCATTAGAAGTTTATGAGCTTCCTCCATTCTGAGAATTTGAACAAGTTCTATCTTGAGAATTGGAATCAGACTGCTTTGGAGCTTGAAATAACTCTTGTATTGCTAATTTTGGATTGACTGAATCTTCTCATTTCCAAGCAACAGATTCATCAAAAATAACATCGCTAGATAGAAGTAACTGATCCTTTTTAGGATTGAAAAGTCGAAAGCCTTTTGATTCATCATTATAGCCAATAAAGATAAATTTCTTCCCTTTCTTATCAAACTTGTCTCTACTTTGAGAAGGAATAAGAGCATAAGCAATATTGTCAAATACTTTAAGATGACTTACATCAGGCTTTTGTTTATGCCATGCTTCAAATGGAATTTGATTCCGGACTGCCTTTGTTGGAGATCTATTGAGAATTTAAGTTGCAGTGTTGACAGCTTCAACCCAAAATTTATTAGGAAGTCATTTCCCTTTTAGCATGCTTCTTGTATTTCTTCAATAGTTTTATTCTTTCTTTCTACAACTCCATTATACTGAGGAGTATGTCAGACAGTAAATTGCCTTTGAATCCCATTCTCTCTGTAATAATCAAGAAAAGGCTTGTAAATAAACTCTCCTTCATGATCTGTCCTTAGAGTCTTCATCTAGCACCCACTTTGCTTTTCTAAAAGAGCTTTAAATTGCAGAAAAACAAGGAAAGCTTTTAATTTCTTATCAAGAAAATAAATCCAAATCATTCTAGAATAATCATCAACAAAGGGTAAGAAGTATCTCTTGTTACTCATGGATGGAGTTCGAGTAGCGCCACAAATATCTGCATAAACTAATTCAAGAGGTGCATTGGCTCTCCAAGCAGTCTTTGGAAAATGAAAACGATGTATTTTTTAATGCACACATCCTTCATAGATCCCAGCTTGGTTCTGGATAGAAGGAAGACTAGAAACTTTATTCTTCTACTTTAACAATTGCAAGCCATTGTAATTTAGATGATCATATCTTAAATGCCAAAGACGAGATTCATCAATATGTTCACTTCTCATAGCAGCATTGTGAAGTGATTTAATGTTAAAAGGAAAAATATTATTAGAACTCATCTTGACAACAACTATTCTCTAATTTGTCTTATTATTATAAATCTCACATTGTTTTTCATAAAAACTCAGCTTATAACCTCTTCTCATTATTTATACTACACTTAATAAATTTTGACCAATTCTAGGAGAGTAAAACACATCATAGATACATTTTTTATTACCTTTATTTGAGTGGATCACAACATCACCTCTTCATTTGATTTCCACCCTTTTGTTGTCACCAAGTTCAATATGAGAAGAAAATCCTTCATCAAGAGTTTCAAAGTTTAAGCGATTATCAGTGATGTGATGACTACAACCACTATCAAGATACCAAATTTCTTCTCCTTTATGTTCTACATTTTTGCAGGAATAGAACAACTAATCTTCTTCCTTTGAAAAAATTGCTACATTATTTTCTCTATTGTCATCTGCCTTATCTTTATGCCAACAGTTTCTGTTAGAATGAGAAGAATTTTTACATCTAGTACATTTGAAGAAACAATCTCGAGTTTCATGACCAGTTCTCTTGCAATAGTACAATATGAATTGCTACCTCCTATTTACTACAAATCTGCTCATCCTTTTTTCTCAACTTCTACTTCTGCCTCTACTGTGATTCTAACTTTCACTTGCTCTTCCATATGTTTCTTTTATGAAACATGATCTTCCTCCTCTTTAATCTTGATGAAATCTTGTTGCCTTCCTATTAAAAAAATTAGCTTTGATTTGAAAAGCCTACTTCATTGGTTGCTTGCTATATTGGTTTACTCTTTGTTCATGCACTTCAAAAGATCCCATCAATTCATGAATTGAAAGTCTTAGCAGATCTTTTATTTCTTCAATAACAACAACTATATGTTCAAATTTTTATGGTCAAACACCCATGTCCACCAATGTGTCTTTGACTGCCACTGATACTATAACTTTTCAGGATCCATTTATATAAGGAAGCATTGTTAGGGGACTTCACTATCTATCCCTTACTCATCTTGATATTACTTTCTCAGTCCATCTCGTCAGTAAATTCATGCATCAACTGGAGAACTCTCACTGATAGTGTGTTAAACGAATACTATGTTATCTCAAGCATTCCATTTCCTTTGGTTTGTTCTTATCTTGCACATGTTCCTTCACATTTCAAGCCTTTTCATATACGGATTGGGCAGGAGACACATATACTCGCCAATTGATTGGTGTCTATTGTGTATTTCTTGGATCTAATTTAATCTATTGGCATATTAAACAACAAGCTACAGTTTCTCGTAGCAGTACAGAGACAAAGTACAAAGCTCTCACAGACATCGCTGCTAAACTATAATGGTTACAATCCTTGGCTTCAAAACTTGATATGTGATTTTCTCAATATCCCAGTCTTTGGTATTATAATATTGGCGCTACTTATCTATCTTCAAATCTGGTCTTTCATGCTCATACAAAACACATAAAGATTGATTTCCATTTTGTTAAGGACCTTGTTGCACAAAACAAATTGTGTGTCAATTTTCTGTCCAATCATGACCAACTAGCCAATCTTCTTACGAAACCTCTCTCTGCTACGCGGTTTTAAGTATCTTCTCTATAACTCTTTTATTAGAAATATTGTCTCCATAAATTTTGATTTGCTTGATGATTTTAGTGGTTCTAGAAGAGAAATCTTTAACCAATTCATTATACTTCATTGTAATATTTTCAAATTCTCTAAATAGATTCTACAGACGAATAGAGATAGCTTTTCTGAAAACCCTGGAATTCATTTCTCAAAATCTCTCATCCTTCTCTTGCCTTCTTAATAGGGAAAATCTTAGGATAGATTGATTTGCTTACTCTCTACTGAATTATTCTAAAGGCAATTGCATTTCTTTGCACATTCTGCTTATATTCCTTCACATCTTCTTCTAACCAGGATGCAAAAGATCCTATCTAGGATGGTTCTGCAAACCCCTCATCAACTAATGTCCATAAGTCTTATAAAATAAAGATAATCTCCATCTAAGAACTCTAGTATTCATAATATTCTTCATCAAAAATAGGAATCTACATAGTTGTATAGGAAAAAGTAGAAACACTAGAAGAAGAAGCCATAAAGAAAAAATCTTGTTCTGATACCAAATTTGTTAGAAACAAACTGTAGAGGCAGAAGAAAGAAGAAATGGACTGATAAATGGTAGAGCTACAACTCAATACCATAAATGTTTTTTATATTATTCTTTTGATCTGATTGCTTCATAAATAGAATAGAGAGGCCTATATAACAAGAACTAAATTAATGAAATCTAGGAGCACTTACTCCCACAATCTAGGAAAAACCAAAAGAATATAAAGCCATAAAAGCTAACAATAAATGACATTGAGAATTACAAATTATACTTTAACACAAGAGAGAAGAAGAATTGAGGAAATTTCATTTTTTAAGGATTTGAAGGATCAATTTGACGACTTCATTCATGCATCTTTAGATCAACACATCAACTGTTTTACGAACACCATCAGCAAGCTACCCTTATTAATTAAATTGTCTTTGTTTTTCTCTTTCTTCTTTGCTTTAAGTCTTGATTATGGATGTGTTTCTTCATATGTTTGGAAAGTCAAAAAATTGATGGATCAATGAGTACTTGTGATGATGCTAAGGAAATCCAAACTTCTCTCTCTTAAAGTTTTCCAACTAAAGTTTCAAACTAGCTGCAACATAATAGAATAATATTGCCTTCTTAATCTAGTGATCGATAGCTTATAGCCTTAGCCAGGTTTTGATAAAGAATCAATTATTCGATCTAAGAAGGAAATTTGGGTTTTAGAATAATTAATTGTAACTTTAAATAATCTTTTCAAAACATGAAAATTCTTATTGCCTTTCTTTAATCTTCCTTGTGGGATTAGAAAACTCCCCAAAATAAGTTAATCAAATTGTCATTAAATACCTTTGGTTCTTCTTTCCTTGTATACTTAGGATGAATAAGGAATCTTTGTAAAAAAAGAATTTTAGAACATTAATAAATATTTGTAACGTTTAAAAACTATATTGCATTCCATTAAAGATTCTTGTAGAACTAGAAAATTCTCAAAACAGTTGTCATATCCTTGTAGGAAAAAGATCATTGCTAAATAGAAAATCTACAAGTCAAAAGGAAGTAAGTAACAAAATTCGTATATCATGTTATGATCTATAACGCAAGTCCTTTCCGAACTTTAATTAACCTCAAAGTTTATCCTAATATAGAAAAATACCTATAGAATCTTCTGGTAAGTTATCTCAGAAATGATGCCATATCACTACCAGAAAATCGGATAACACCAATGGAATTACCGACGGAAATTTTCCGTCGGTAATTTTTACCGACGGAAATAATTTCGTCTCAAAATCTGTCGGAATTAGCCGACGGAAAAACACCGTCAGCAATGCCGCCGGTATATACCGACAGAATAATTCCATCGATATATACTGGCGGCAAGAAATTTTTTTTTAAAATTGCAACGGCGGGATGATGTGGATTTTTTCAAACGAATTTACCGACGGAAATACCGAGGGATTCAAACCCAGACAACCAAGTAGGGACGTGTCGTTAACACCGGCGAAATCACCGACGGAATATTTCCGTCGGTGATTCTGTCGGTAAACGCCAGTATATACTGCCTCTGCCGACACTCTCTCTTCCTCTATTTCTCCTTCTTCTTCCCCTTCTTCTTCCCCATCCCACCTCTCCCCTCCCAAACTGCAGCCAACCACCCATCTCAACTCTCCCTTCTTCTCAACACAAGCTAGCACTCAAGTTTCTTATACTTTTGTACGTGGTCACAACATCCGTTAATTCTTATGGATTTTATCATTTTTTGTAAGTAAATCTATCCTTTTTAGTTTTAACTTTTAAATGTGAATTTTATTGTTTTTTTAGTATATGTATTTTGTTAAAGAAACTTGTTGTATGAATGTATAATTTTGTAGTTGTTATAGTTTGTTTTAGATTTTATCAAATTATATTTGTTTGTAAATTGTTGAAATTTTGTTTGAATTACACCGAATTATATTATAACTTGTTTAACGGGTATGTTTTAATTGTTATCAATTCTATTGCGAAGTTGTGATTTCTGTAAATTTATATGTGTATAAATTTGTATGTATGAACGTTGATAGTTGATAATTGATAATGAATATTTAACATAAGTGTTT
>Ga0325404_1001665_pt1 | contig 23524 bp, 8 predicted proteins | sample PopdelMetagenome_18_FD_205664 | JGI IMG/M metagenome (GOLD analysis project Ga0325404, IMG submission 205664) | Populus deltoides microbial communities from Bellville, Georgia, United States - Xylem-Control-R1 | ecosystem: Host-associated > Plants > Phyllosphere > Stem > Wood/Secondary xylem...
TTTTTTTTCTCTGGTTTTTCTGGTCCAATTCCCCCCCAGTTTTTCCAGTTCTTTTCCCCCGGTTCTCTCTTTTTCTCCCTTTTCCTATGGTTTTGGAAGCTGGTGTTGGGGAAGAAACAGGGGAACGATGGTCTGCTACCCTGGTGTCTCTCGGTTTTCCCCTGCTCAGGACGAAGAAGATGGCAATAAAGGCATGATGGGTTGCTGGTTGTGTTTGCCAAAACCCTGGTTCTGTCTCTCTGCATCCCCTCCCCGGTTGTCTTTTTTTTTTCCTTGGTTCTAGCCCCGGTTCTCTCTTTTTCTTCCCCCTATGATTCCTCATCTTCTCTGGCTTTATAGCCAGAGAATACCAACCATTTGAAACGGCTTCAAAGCCATTACTGCCAGAAACGGCTCCTGAGGAAGAAGGCGAACAAGGCGATGAACAGCTTCTCAAAACGGTGCCGTTTGTGCGATGGAAATGACCATTTTCAATCTGGTCACTGAATTTCTGAAATCGTGCAATCAAGCCCCTTTCTAAATTGTAATTGGACCCCTGTATTTCAGTGCTTTTTACAAGCTAATCCTTGGACTTTAATCTGTTGCAATTTTGCCCCCAATTAACCCCAAACTTTGTTATTTGTTCAATTAAGTCCCTGATTTCATTAATTTAACTAAATCCAAGTCCAATTGAGTCTCAAAACTTATCAATTCTCCAATTAAACCCTTGATTGGATGAATTAAATTAATTTCAAGCTTAATTAAGTCTCAAAACTTATCAATTCTCCAATTAAAACCTTGATTGGATTAATTAAATTAATTCCAAGCTTAATTAAGTCTCAAAACTTATCAATTCTCCAATTAAAACCCTTGATTGGATGAATTAAATTAATTTCAAGCTTAATTAAATCTAAAAATTTATCAATTCTCCAATTAAACCCTTAATTGGATTAATTAAATTAATTTCAAGATTAATTAGATTAATTTCAAAGTTTAATTAAACCCCAAAACTTTCAATCATTTTGCCCTTAACCCAAATTTTAATTCATTCTTCATTTATTTCATTTTACTTGTTTTTCCATCATTATTATTATTATTTTTTCATCATCATTTTTTTTATTTTTTTCAGTAAATAATAATAATAATAACAAAATGGTCAAAAATTGGGTTATGACACTCTCCTAAATCCTTGTTAATTTCTTTGAAAATATTGTCGTATTTGGAATTCACTTCCTCAAGGTATCGCTCCAAAATGGATAAACTTAAGTCCAGAGAACGAACTTTTTGCATCAATATTTTGAGAACAGAGTCCTCAGGCATCCTACCAACTTGTTGATGCACTGGATGTTGATGTTAATTTGTTAGGGCTAAGACTTGAGATTCTGATATTTGGGGAAAGAGGAAAGGCTGAAGGGGGAAAGGGGAAAGGGGTGGGTGGAGACGTGGAGTGTCCAACTTGTGAAAGCAGGAGATGGAGTCAGCAGTGAGCAGACTTTTAATTTTTTTACCCAACTCGTGAAATCAGTCCGGTTTTATCGATTTTAACAAGTTGGACCGAGTTTATATGAGTTTGATCGAGTTTGACCTAATTTTACTGGTTTTCGAGTTTTTAACCCGATTTTACACGTTTTTCTGTTTTGACTCATAAAATCGTATGTTTTTAATAACATTGCATGTTCTCATATTCTATTCATTTCTCCATTTTTGTTTCCATTGGAACTCTTTCTCATTCAACTACTAAAATCATTTCATCTTCCATTTTCAACTTCTATTCAAGATTCCATAAGATCAGCCATAACTATTTCTACCTAAATCATTGTCAATACCAATTTCACTGGTATCATCATCACCCTGTAGGCATAAATGTATAGCGATCCTCTTACTAGGGGCCCTAACATACACTAAATGTATGCTAGTCGATGCATGGTGATCTCGTTACCCGGGATCCTAACATACACTAAATATATGTTAGTCCATGCTTCATAGGCATTGATGCGTGGTGATCACCTTTCTCGGGATCCTAACATACACTAAATGTATGTTAGTCGATACATGGTGATCCCCTTATTCGGGATCCTCACATACACTAAATGTATGTTAGTCCATGCCTCAAAGGCATCGACGCATGTTGATCCCCTTACTCGGGATCCTAATATACATTAAATGTATGTTAGTCCATGCCTCATAAGCATCGATGCATGGTGATCCTTTTACCCGGGATCCTAACATACACTAAATGTATGCTAGTCCATGCCAATTCCACCCATTAATATTGTCAATCTTTTTTCGACCATTGTTATCATTACAAATTTCTATTTCGAACATGACTCGTGTCTTTGGGAAGCTAAGATATAATATCACATGTTTCTCGAAGGGAAAGGATCCAGATTTTCACCCTTTAATGCGTCTAAATAGTCAGTTTAGCGACTTCTTAAATCTGCTAGCAGAGGTCGCATTCTGACCTCTCCTCATAGTTTTGACTATATCTGGAGTTCTAGGATTCTGTTTCAAGCGATGTTAGTCTCGTTGGAAAGTTAAGACACGGGGATACAAGTCCCATTAAGAGAGGAGAACCCTGTTCTTCCCCCAAGACACTCGAAATTATTTGTCAACAAATCAGACCTATTGCCCTATAAGATCTATCATGACCCAATCTCGGTTGGGGACCCTTAACTGGAATTTTATAGCTCCAAATTGAGTAAGAACAGTTTTCTTAGTTAATCAACATTAAAAAATACAATTACTATGAAGGAACCTGGTTCTAATTTTCTCATCCTCTTACTCGAATTCTCTCCAAAAGTCAGGAGACAAATCTGTCCAGATTCATTTACCTTTCCATTTACACACAACATCCACAATTCAACTTTTTTTCTTTTATCTCAACCCCTAGCTATATCACATACCATATAAGAGTGTCAAAAATATTTTTTTAAGAGCCAATTTATCCTATTTATTTCAATCTTCCCTGTTAACGTCAAAATAGAATATTCTTCTAAACACAATCCTTGACATTTCAACTTGCATTTTTTCTCATTTTGACACAATTAAACACACATCATCAAGCTAAATATGACAAATTAAACATCCTTCCCTTTTGATGCATAATTGACCGAAAGTATGGCATTAAGGATCCAAAAGTTTCCTCATTCCTTTCATGCTAATTTCATTCAATTCACACAAACATTCATATAAAAAAAAACATATTATAATAAATTCATTGAGAAAAACCACAAATTTTCCATTTTCCTCTTTGCTCTTCATATGCCCGGCTAACTTTCCTTGCCCTTACTCATGTGGCTGGCTCTTTATATCAATCTGAGTTGTCCTTAGAAATTAGGATAACAAGCACAATAACCTTATATAATTTTTTTTTTCTGGCAACACTCATGACACTAGTCGTCATGTTTAATCTTGTTTCCACTATCAAATTTCCCATCATTTACTATCGTAAATCAACATGTAGTATAAACAAATAAAATTTCAAAATGTATTAAAACTCTTCAAAATATAAAGAGATGAGGTGGTAAACACCTACCTGCAGTTCCTAATGCTCGAGCTCCTTGTGCCGATGTCCCAACTCCGAATACTACTCCTAACATTTATCATAAGGCATTCATATTAATATCAACCTATAAGTCAACAATATCCTAAGCCCATTTACCTTTCTCACATAATATTTTTTTTTTACAACATTTATATCGTAACGTCTATTTAACATGTCCCTCTTCAACATTATTTCCATTACCCAATACCTACATTATGGTTCATTAATTTCTATTAGTCCCTTTTTATATTCTCACCATATATGACACTTTTCACTTTTATGCTAAACACAATAAATTTTTTTTTTACTTTTCTATTACTAATCTTAACCTTAACAAACATTACTTATGACATACATTTCTAAACAAAACCACATAACATCATCCCTTTTTATCATCAATGTTATAGCCACCTTCCCTTTTTTTTCCCCTTGTTATATCCTTTTCTTAATTCTATGAAATAATCACACCCCACATTCATTTAATTTTCCTTCTCCCATGGTCGGCCATCTAGCCCAATTTTTCTCCTCCATCAATTTTTTTTTACCACTATCTAATTTCACAATATCAACATAAACCATAAAAACCCAATATCTAAGAATATTCTACCAACATTAACACAAACCGTAACTTTTCCAAATTTTAGGAAATTTCAAATAATTATATGTAAAACATAACAAATCAAGCAATTATCACTTTAAAACAACTTACCCAAGTGTATTAAGCAAGAATCAAAACTCACTACATTACCCTGGTTTCCTATTCATCATCTTCCTCATTCAAAGTCTACTTTCTCCATCTAGAACTTCTATTTATGTCCTAAATTCCATTGTTCCTTCTTTTCTCTCTTGTCTCTTGTTGATTTCTAACTAAAAACACTTTTTCTAACACATTTTTTGGGTGTCTCCTTGCCTTTTTCTCTCTTTCTCTCCCAAGCTCTCTTTTTTCTCCTTTTCTCCTCTTATTTTTTCTATCCAGCCGTGGTTTAATGAAGAAGAGAGCTGCTGAAATTTTCCAGCTGATCAAGCATATTTACAAAACTGTCATTAATTATTTTCATGCTATTTTTAGTCTAATTGTTGATATTATTTGACAACCGTACCGAATTCTGATCACTCTAAAAGTTTAACTATTTATGAAACTATATGTGAAGGAGGCTCTCGTAAATTTTCAGTTCGATCCGACGGTCGGATTGAGCGTTATGCTTAATAGCGCTAAATTGGTCAGCAAGTTATTTTTACGCAAGAAAAATCCAAATTTTCTAGTTTAACCCTTTTATACAAATACATTAATCCTTTAAACCCTAGGGGTCATTTTATCATTTATATATAAACCTTTAACCTTTTATTATTTGAACATTGACCCCTCTTGGTCTTACATATTTATTTTGTCCCCGCAAATTTTTCTTTCTAACAATTTAGCACTATATTTACTTTTCATTTCATTAATTTCACTATTTTTATCTTAATTTATATTTTTTAATTTAATTTAACCCATTTTACTATCGGTTAAATTTCTCATATTTTAATAACCTAGATAAAGTATAATTGGGGGTTTACATATCTTCATTAACAAAACACTAGCTAAATCACTATAGTTGCATCCATAAAACATTATTCATTATAATAGTGTTTGTATTTTTTTATTCCTTTTTAAGTTTTTTTTTATTTAGTTGGAAGTCAAGGTTTATAATTTATTTTAATTTGTTTTTTATGAATTTATCTCAATCTCATAACCTAGGTTGCAAATTTAACAAGTTCACCTAGATGGACTAGAACTTTTTTTTGGATTGTTTTTTTCTAGTTGTTTTTTTTTTCAATTTTGTCCCTCAATAATGGGTTTGCTGGGAACTAGGCTTCATAAATTTTTTTGATTTTCTTTCTATGATTTTATTTTGGTCTCATGACTCAGGTCGCGGGTTTGACAAGTTAATTTAAGTTGAATCTATTCATAATTTGGGTCCTTGTTTTAATTGAATATTTTTTTAATTAGACTTCGTAATTTTTTTATTTCCTTTCCACGGGGTTATCTGATCGGGTTCACTCGAGTCACAAGTTTGACAAGTTAACTTAAGTTGACTCTGTTTAGTTTTTTGTTATTTTTTAATTAATATTTTTTTTTTAATTTCACCCTCCAACAACTCAATTTTTTTTTATTTAGTTTTTTTTATATTTTATCTTTTAATATTAGATTGTTTGAGGATTAGGCTTCATAATTTTATTCAATTTGCTTTTTGTAGAGTTATCCTAATAGCATAGATTTAGTTTTTTTCTTTTCTCAATTCTAATTTTGCAAGGGTTGAACAATCAAATTCAGTTTTTGGCTTAATGTTTCATAATGTATAGTTTTATACTAAGAATATAATGCATAACTTTCAATTAAGCCGTTAGATCATGCTGTAGTTTTATCAAAAGTTTCTAAAGGTTTTGTTTTATATTGGTTCATGATTTCATGTTAATTAAAATTTAAGAAGGCATTGCAATACGAGCTAGAAATTGCTATACGAGTTTTATTATATGTTTTCATATAATTTGTGGACTTTTATTTATAAAGAATTTACTTTTTATAAAAATAATATAAATGGAAATGATTAGGATTATTTTGGAAAGGATTATATGTAAGCAACCAGAATTAATTATGGCAAGGATTCCTTGTTTGGGTTGGACAATAAAGACTACCCACGGAGTTACTTATTTGTTAAGGATTCAAACGGCATCTTGAGATTAATTAATTAATTGAAAAGGTCTGCATGCTGGCGAAGGACAACACATAGGCGACATAGGTATAATTAATTTCATAGTCGGCAGGTTTTGGATTTCTACATTAATTAATTCTACATAATCTACTAGTTTTGGATTCCAAGGCAGCAAGCAACTATCTAATTCTCTAGAGTAAAAGTCGGTTAAGACTTTCCAAAGGGTACAAATCTTATCTTATGCAAGGTAGATTGTTTAGGCCGAGATTTTTTTAGGGACACATGACAGTTTGTTTAATTATTTTAGTTTTAAATCTTTATTATTTAATTTACATACTTAAGATTATTTTTAAATTGGGTTTGATGTCAGCTTATTAGTCCATTAAAATTTATTTTATTTGTAAATTATAAATTCTCTCTTTTAAGGGTTAGAAAGACATATCACATTGATATTTATTATTATTGCAACATATTTTGTGCTTGTGTGAGAGCGAATTCTGTACTTTTAATTTTTTATTGAATTGTTTTGACTTCTTGAAAAACAATTATTTTTGTGGTGTCTTTTCTATTTTTCTTATTAGTGATTCTTTATAATTAGTAGATAAGGGTTTCATTCTTATAGTTTTGATGTCTCAATTTAGATAATTATTGTGTCGAGCTTTTATCAACCAAATTTGATTTTAGCTTTCTTGAGTTTTTTTTTTGTATGGGTTCTAGAGCTCTTATTATCCGATTTCACATCAATTTAACATTTGATTTGTTGAAAATAGAGTTTCATAAAAAAAATTATTTTCTTTTTATGAAATTATTACGGTCTAATAAGCTAGTTGGTAAGACTAACATGTTAGCCCAAGTTAACTTGAGTTTTTTTTTTTGTTCTTTTTTTATTTTTTTATTTCATCATTTAATAATAGTTGGTTGGAAACTAAACTTCTTAATTTTTTTTGATTTACTTTATATAGGATTATCTTAATCTCATGACCCGGGTTGTGAGTTTGACAAGTTAACCAGGTTGATCAAGTAGTTTTTTTTTAATTTAATATTTTGTTTTTCAATTACATCCTTCAATATTGGGTTAATTAGGAATTAATCTTCATAATTTATTTTGATTTTCTTTCTATAAGGTTATTACAATCTTATGATCGAGTTGTAGATTTGACATGTTAACTCATGTTGATTCAATATGTCGTTATCTTAATATTTAAAAAGGAGTGTCATCCAATACGTTATCGTATCAATATTTAAAAAGATGTCATCCAATATGTATCATATTTTGAGTTCATGATTAATTTTTTTTATTAGAAAACACGTCAATAATATTTTAAATTTTTTATTTAAAAATAAAATTGATTTGACCAGTAATGTAGCGCGGAGCCAATAGTCTAGTAGTTTATTAAAAAAGCATAATCTCATGAACTACTATACCTATCAAATATCTATTGGCTTTTTACTTGTTATGTGTAAACATGAATGAATTCAAAATTTATTTTCAAGAAAATCATATCAACCTTCCTTGTAACATCGTAGAAATTTGTAACATAACAATACAAACAATTATTAAGTAGATATAAAAATTAGGGAATTTTATTTTATTTTTTATATATAACCTTTGTAATTCTTTATTTTCTTATTACATTTTATTATTTTTATATACTAATATTTTTCTCATAACAACTTCAAATGTATTCAATACTGAATAAGAATCAAACCAATGTGTAATATTTTCAACATGTTTTAAGTTATGCTCGCATTACTTGATCTTTTATCCATAATGATTCTGTATATTTTCATTATATAATTTCCTTTCTTGGTAATATCCAAGTCGTATTTTCTACTATCAACCAATTATATGATCAATAATTTTTTACAAAAAATTTTGACAAAATTTCCTCCATATTTGAGCTTTACCCAAAATCTTATCCCACTAAGAGGCTGTTTGGCTGTGCGTTTCAACCTGCATTTCGTCAAATTTTGAATTTTGTTTTTGCTAAAATTGAGTGCGGTTTGTACTTTTTGGATTGTTTTGATGTGATGATGTTAAAAATAATTTTTAAAAAATAAAAAAACATCATTGGCATGTATTTCGGCACGAAAAGCTATTTGAAAAGCAACCGCTACCACACTGTCAAACACACTCTAAGCCTATATAAAAACTCAACCTAACAGGGATCACATGGTAGCCTCAGGCGTACCCTAGTTTATTAATCGTTTTCTCATCATTTTTAAGTAAAATGGTTCTCAACATTCTAAAATGATACATGAAATTCTTCGTTTACCTAATTGTGTAAATCATGTGGCTTACAAAAATATATAAGGATGAGGAAAACAAAACATAAAAGAACTAAATTTGAGTGATTACAAAATGATTAATTGCGGATCAAAATAAATGATTTAAACCAAATATACGTAAAGAAGTGTATATAGATAACAAAACACCTAGATAACTAAATATTACTAAAGATTGTATCAACATTGTCCAACTATACATGATGGACCTGCAACATGTACAACAATAAATATGTTGAGATAATTTATAATTAAAATCTTAATAAATCCTACTTTTTAGTGATAATTCCATATCTTTTTACTATTTGTATTTGTATATAACTCCTTATTTTTTAAATCTTCATACACTCCCTATAATTTTCAATCTTATCATATTCATGTCCTTACTAAAGATCATATACTCGCACTCAAATATTCGTAGATACATTTACATGTCCAAAAATAAGGACCATTCATATCCAACATATAAGGACTATTAATATCCAACATTTCCATCCAAGACAGTAGACTGCTCAATCATTGGTTTCTATCCACGATGACAAACTACTCAATCATTCGTCACCATGCATATCATTTCTCAACATTTCATCTTATTACTTAATTATTATATCATTTCTCTCTCGTTTTAGCATGCCCTTTCATGTTTCTCTTTAATCACATATATCACACTTTACACATAACTCAATTGAAAAGGAATAAATGCAGTAAAATTAAAGAATAAGTGTATAAGCATTTACGTGCTTTTTCAGTCGTACAGAATCCACCAATAGTCAATTCTATCCTCGATGCCTCTCCTGATATTAAAAAAGATACCAATATCAGTATCACAGTACTTTCATCATATAAATTTGTATCACAGTACTTTCATCATATAAATTTTTACATTACTTTAATCTAACATATAAAAATTATCATCATTATTTATTATTATTATTTCCTTTCATTTGACACATTATTACATCAATATGAATTGAACTATATGATTTCTTAATTTATGAATCATATTATTTTCCATAGGAGAATTTACTTCTTATCAATTTTTTTGTCATCCTTTAGTCATTTCTTATTCTATTATTTATTTACTAACAATTAACCTACATATTCAAATACTAGTTCTCAAATTCCCAAATTTTCATGTATAATCATAACACTACCAACATTCAAACACATTCTCCACACATACTTTTAATTTTATTAAATTAATTATCCATGTTCTTTTATTTTTATATTTGGGTTAAATCAAACCTCAACTTAAATGAGAGTTCTAATTTATTTTCTTCTCATATATTTTTCATAACATAAATCTTATGCCCATTTATAAATTCTAATATAAATTTCTCATACTTCAATCTTTTATACAAAATTCTTAATATGTAAACATGCTTAACATTAATTTCAATGTTTATAAATAACCATTATTTCTCTATTATCACCATCCCATTAACACACACACACACACACACACAATATTACAATTATCCAATTCTTCCACAAAACAATACATGGCCAACCATAAGGTTCACATAATTTGATCTTTAATTGTTCATAAACTTTCATTAAACATATTAATCTAACTCAATTTATCAATTATAAACCCTTAACACATTTTTTTAATTTTTATACATATACTCTAATTCACAATTTACCTACAAGCAAATTAATTAAAATTTGATATTTAATTCAATTCAATTCTAATCATCATCAACACATCTTCATATGTTAAATACATATAATAATTAAACATTCACTTTAGTTGCATAATTTCCTCATTTTTTTACCTATTATGCCCGACCGTAATTTAACCAAAATACAAAATTTTCTTCTTTAATTACTCATTATTTGAATCATTCATATTCTAATCTACCCCAATTTCATTATTCCACGACAGTTTCATAATTCCCCCAATTTTCATAAGAAACCTAATTGAAATTTAAGAATTTCACACAAAAATCCATTTATCCCTACTTAAACTTGCATATTGAGCTTACAACTTCTTACTCAACAATCAAATGAGTTTCGAATGCTAACCGGTTTAAATTTTTCCAGTATTTCTCCTTCTTTTCTTACTTTGTCATGACTTCTCTCTTTAACTCCCTATTCTTTCACTTGATTTCCCTTTTAATTTTTATGTTTGATTGTGTTTAAACACTCATCCTCTCACCCACCATGCCCTAAATCATGATTTGTCCTAAGTTTTCCAAGTAAAAATCAAGAAATATGAAGAACTTTGGGGAAGTTGTTGAAATTTCCAATTCATTCAACTTATTTAAAAAAATATCATTATTAAGTCTATTTATTATTTTTTCTGTCCAATTGTCGACATTATTATATGGCTTTACCGAACTTCAATCATTCTAAAATTCTATACTAAGATATAACAATAGTTCTTATAAAATTTTAGCTCGATTTGACAATCAAATTAAGAGTTATGTTTAAAAATATAAAACTGGTTAGCAAGTGATTTTATACAAAAATTAAAAAAAAATCTGAATTTTCTTGTTTTATCCTTTATTAGAAATGGATGATTTTATATGAGCACAGTGCAAGGCTACCAGGGGGTTCCATACTCTAAAGCAGATGAGCATCTTATTATATTAAAAAAACCAAAACAGGTGAGGGAGATAGGAAAAATTCCATTTCTTAATAAGATCCTCTATAAAAGTCTGAGCGATCTTGAAGCTGTCTTCGGCCTCAAAAGACGAGGAAATCTAGGATGAGCCCCTCAAGTCAATTTATGCATTTGTCGGATACGTCTAATAGAGTTGAGACCACTTACATGGTGGACAACATGTAAGATTCGAGGTAGAGAATAAAAACAAAGTGTAAAACCACGTTCTTCCCTGGCCTACATCGACACATTCTGATACAGAACAAAAAAAACACCTAAATACACTTAAAATGCACTCTCATCAACTTCTTAAAAACCACCAAAACAATCCCACCCATTCCGGTGTAATTCGCTCACACACAAGTTATTAAACCTGAAAGAGGGAATACATACACAAGGATTGTTATTTCTTATCCCCTGTAGTGGGCAACCTCTGTTTTCTAGCTTACCCTCTCAACCTCTGTTTTCATACCCATTGCAAGACACCTTGACCAACTAGCTATGGTAAAGAAAAAATAAATATTTTTTTTTTACTTTAAATTAATTATTTTTTTATTTTTTTCAGATTTTTTTATATAATAATGTCTAAAATAAATTTTTTAAAATAAAAAATTACTTTTATGCATTTGCAATTAAAAAATATTTTGAAAAACAATCACTACTATAATACCAAACAAACTACTATAATACTACATAATGTTAATAATATATTATTTTGATGTATTTATATCAATAATAAATTTTAAAAAATAAAAAAAAATTAATTTAATATATTTTTAAAAACAATTAACACCTCGTTCTAAATCCAGAAAGCAAAGTCACAGGTGAGAATACCCCTAAAAGTCTTATATAAAGTTAGACGCCTCATTATTAAGGCGCAACCCCCTTTTTAGACCAAATTGTTTGAAAGATGCGTAGCTGAGCATCGTGGCTGATTTTGAAATTAAAAAAAAAAATACTAACCTTACTGTCATTCACGCTAAATAATCATTAGACTAGCCCCATTAGCTTGTGCTTTCCTATTATTCAGATTAACTTTTAGAGTGAGATAATGAAGACCGAATCAATTTCTAATTATTTGTATCATGACTATACTCAGTTTAATAAAAAAAAACTATAAAATATATTTTTTTATTATATAATAAAAATATATGCTTATAAAATTAAATATTAACCTAAAAATAAACACTCGAGACAATAATAACTCTATATAAAAAATAAATAACTTATTTCATAACCAGTCTAGAATACACAAGTGCGTGCATGCGTGTGTGTGTGTGTGTATATATAAAAAATCGCACGCCATTTAACTTTTATTGTGAGAAGCAAATTAATATTTAAAAACTGTTTGGGAATGTGGTTAGTAATTGTTTTTGCTAAAATTTAATATGTTTTGTATGTTTTGGATCGTTTTAATGGATTAATATCAAAAATAATTTTTAAAAAATAAAAAAATATTATTTATATATATTTCAACACAAAAAATTATTTAAAAAACAACCACAATATCAAACTACATCTTAGTTATCAAGCCTTCTCACCATTCCCCCCTTCAAGGCTTCGTACAAGGGGACAAATGATGAGGTCGAGCTTCATAAATACTAAAAACCAAACCCAGGAGCCTCACAAGGTTTCATGACCTTCACAAATCATTGACTTTTGTTAAGACGAGGTTAAAATAGATCGGCAATTTGACATTGAAAGACGAGGTGATAATAATTATAAAAAAAAAAAAAAAAACAAGAGCAGGAAGGAGTACAAAGATTATTATGTTTTAATATCAAACATTTATATATGCTATAAAAAATAAAGTTAATATGAATTATAAGTACTAGATATTGTAATCCCAAACAAATAGGTTAAGAATCATAATTAAAAATGCCAAATTAAAAGAAAACTGTAAATAAAAAATAAAAAGCTCAGCTACCATGCATATTCTCCTTCGTCTAGAAATTTCGTTTGCTTGGACTGCATGTAGCCTCAAGGAAAACAGAGAAACAAAACAAGTACGCGGCACGCCGATACATACATGATTGAAGATATATACGTATCAGAGCACCGACCTGCTTGCCTGTTGCAGAGGTCTATCCTTAAGAGAAGCAATTCAAAGTTTTGGTTTCTCACGTACGCTGCTGTGTTTCTCAAGCTCCACAAGGAACATGATGATGTGGGACGATTCTCAAACCCAGCAGCAGCAGCAGCAAGACCAGGACTCTCATTTTAATTTCGACATCCTTTCCCTTCCCAATGAACCCCAAGGTGGTTACATTTCCTAAATTTCTTTTCGTATTGTATCTGTAATATTAGGATTTGTAACTGGCAATGTATGCAGGATTGTTATAAAATACTTGAAGTTGATTATGATGCTACGGAGGATCGATGCTACTCGGTCCAATTACAGACGCCTAGCACGTGTCTGTATTCGAGACTTCTCTCTCCTTTTGTTGTGTCATCGGGCTGTGATTTTTTGTTTTTCTTTTCTTTTCTTTTACTAAGATGTAATAAGTGGAAGGTTCTTAAACCTTAAGCTGTTGTTTTGTGCAGAAATGGCATCCCGGTAAGCAAAAAGACGAGGATTGCGCCTCTTCAAGATTTCACTGTTAAAGAAAAATCTTAACCTAATAAAATTTTAATATTAAATTTCTTTTTTTTCCCCTTCTCATTTAGGTTTGCCTGGAAGTTCCCCTAAGTTCTTTCCATGTAAATTTTTTTGAGCGTTCCAAGATTGTGTTTGTGTGTGCCAAATACCCATTTCCTTTATTCTACATGCAGACTTTTGTAAATTACCTGCTTTAAGCCTTTTGGAAGTGCATGTCTTAGTTACCATGTTTTTTTAATTGATTCCCCGGATATGGACTCGAGTTCCATACAGATCAAATATTTTTATTTTTTATAATATATATATATATATATATATATATATAGGTTTTTCAATATATTTTTATGGTTTAAAAAATATAACAAATCAAAAAGTTTATGCACACGTATAATCAAATAAATTATGAGTTATGTATGCTAATAAATAAATAAATAATCATTAACAATATAACGACCCCTCTCTCTTACTCTCAATAGGGATTAAACAATAAAAAAAAAATCTGTACCAAAATAGAATTGGAACAATTTTGAAAAACTGCAATTGTATAATTTGTGTGATTGTTTAAGTTGGAGAATAAAAGTAAATGTTTTCGAAACTTATAGTACGTTAACTATGTTTGTCGTGTTTTTCATTTCAGTCCCCTATCTTCCAATCCCACCCTTTTATAAAAATTTGAAATCAATTGCTCCTTAAATAAAACTTGATCGCCCAAAAACAAAGTTTGATGATTAAACTGGAAAAAAAATTACACAGTGACATATATCCCAAGTAGATATTTAGAACACTAATGTTGCATATAGGAAACAAGAAGACACAGCGTGATAAACCTATTTTTAACGGGTCTAAAAAACTCTTATAACCCTCCTCTCATTGACACGCCCAAAGAAATGAGCATGGCCTGAGTCATACGGGGGCTTGGTAGTGTGCCAAGCCTAGCCACGTGGGAGCTTCGCAGTTTGCCAAGCCCCGACACACTAGGTCTGGCACTAGCCATACCCAGACACTATTAGGTTTGACAGTGTGTGCCAAGCCTCTGTCATGCATGTGAGAATACGTATCCTTCATTGGAATACCCAAGGGAATGACCATCCTTTCTTGGCACTCCCAAGGGAATGAGGTAATGTGAGTCTAATAAATATACCAGACTCAACACACTTGAACTTGACAGTTAGCCAAGTCCACGATAACATGGGTGTGGCAAACATGCCAAACCCAAAATACTTTGACTTGACATTAAGCCAAGTCCAAGGTAACGTGGGTTTGACAAACATGTCAGACCCAAGGCACTTGGACATGACAGTCAACCAAGTCCATTGCATTTTGACTTGGCAGTTAGCTAGGTCCAAGATGATGGGAATCTGGAAAACATGCCAAACCCAAAGTACTTGGACATGACAGTTAGCCAAGTTCAAGGTAAAGCGTGTCTAGCAAACACATCAAATCCAAAGTACTTGGATTTGGAAGTTAGTCATGTCCAAAGTAACGACCATCCTCCCTTGACACGCCCAAGAGAATGAGATAATGTAAATCTGGCAAACATGCCAGACCCAAGACACTTAAATTTTGTAGTCAATCAAGTCTAAAATAACATGTGTCTGATAAACATGTCAAATCCAAAGTACTTGGACTTGGCAGACAATTAAGTTCATTGCACTTGGACATGGTAGTTAACCAAGTTCAAGATAACATGGGTCTGGTAAACATGTCAGACCTTAAGTACTTAGACTTGACAGTTAGTCAAGTCCAAGGTAACGCGTGTCTAGTAAACATGCCAAACCCAAGGTTTCTTCAACTTGGTAGTTTGCGAAGTCCAAAGTAAAAACTATCCTCCCCTAGATATGCCCAAGAAAATGACTATCCTCAAACAACTATCCTCCCCTAGACATGCCCAAGGGAATGACCATCCTCCCTTGGGTATGCCCTAAGGAATGACCATCCTTCCTTGGGTATGCCTTAGGGAATGACCATCATTTCTGGGCATGCTCAAAGGAATGATGTAATGTAGGTCTGGAAAATATGTCAGACCCAAGGTGTTTGGACTTGGCAGTTAGCCAAGTCCAAGACAACGTGGGTCTAGCAATCATACTAGACTCAAGGCATTTGGACTTGCAGTTAGCAAAATCTAAGGTAACGACCATCTTCCCTTGGGCATGTCCAAGGGAATGACCATCCTCCCTTGGTACGCCCAAGGGAATGAGGTAATGTGGATCTGACAAACATGTCAGATCCAAGATATTTGAACTTGGTAGTCTGCCAAGTCCAAGGCACTTAGACATAGCAGTCAACCAAATCCAAGACAACACTCCCTTGGTACGCCCAAGGGAATGAGGTAATGTGGATCTGACAAACATGTCAGATCCAAGATATTTGAACTTGGTAGTCTGCCAAGTCCAAGGCACTTAGACATAGCAGTCAACCAAATCCAAGACAACATGGATCTAGTAACAATGCTAGACCAAAGGCACTTGGACTTGATAGTTAGTCAAGTCTAAGGTAACAACCATCCTCTCTTAGACGTGCCCAAGTGAATGAGGTAATGTGGGTCTGGCAAACATGTCAGACCTAAGACACTTGAACTTGAAATTTTGTCAGGTCCAAGGCATTTAGACGTGACAGTGAGTCAAGTTCAAGATAATGTTGGTTTAGTAAACATGTCGACTTAAAGAACTTGAATTTGACAATTAGTCAAGTTCAAGGTAATGACCATTATCTCTTGGCACGCCGAAATGAATGACCACTCTCCCTTGACACGCCCAAAGGAATGATCAACCTTCATTGGGTCTAACCTCGGGGAAGAACTCAGTCTCCATAGGTTTAGCTACATTTGATGTGAAACCCTGGAAATTATAATTTAAATATGCAGATGTGTAAACCCTCATGTAAGCGTAAGATTGAAAGTGGTATGATTTCAATGAGTGATTGAAACCAAGATTAGAAATAATACATAAATAATGATATATAATGGAAGGGATGACCTCCATAAATAAATTTTGGTTTAGAATTAATAATGAGAAAAATGACAAAATGTTTCTAAGAAATAGCGGAGACTCTGCATAAATTATGGTGGAACCTGTAAAAAAAATTACCTGAAAGTTTCCAATATATCATGAAAAAAGATGTAGGAAATCAGGGTTGTTACATTTGACATCTTGGACCCTAATCTCCCTGCACCTTTTAGGTGTATAAAAGTCTTCCAATGACTCACCATATTCCCATCGAATATTAATATAGATGTAAGAGAACCAAGATTAGAAATAATACATAAATAATGATATATAATGGAAGGGATGACCTCCATAAATAAATTTTGGTTTAGAATTAATAATGAGAAAAATGACAAAATGTTTCTAAGAAATAGCGGAGACTTTGCCGAAATTTTGGTGGAACCTGTAAAAAAAAATTACCTGAAAATTTCCAATATATCATGGAAAAAGATGTAGGAAATCAGGGTTGTTACATTTGACGTCTTGGACCCTAATCTTCCTGCACCTTTTAGGTGTATAAAAGTCTTTCAATGACTCACCATCTTCCCATCGAATATTAATATAGATGTAAGAGAAATTTATCTTTCATTAAATGCTATCAAGATAAGATTACGCTCTAAACCTTTCTCTTCATAAAAGGATAAGACTTATGGGCTATAAATACACTATGAGACCTTTAGAATAAAGACTCACAATCTTCATTCTCTATTGTATATATTTTTTCAGATCATCTCTTTTTAGAATGTTCTTGTATTTTTTCTCTCTAAAAAGATACTTATTTTAAGTATCAGAGTGTCTCCACCTTCACCAAATAAGATATTTTACAGGTACCAGCCACAAGCCACATCGGTCTACCAAACACCAAATGTGAACTATCAACTATCTTGACTAAGGAGAATGGATAAGATTGCTAGGATCAATTGAATAACCGATTATCCAACCTGGGAACCCTATTACTAGGCTAGTTGGATTTTTAGAACTTCATCACAAGGACAAATCTCTTCCTTACTTAAATAACCTTGCCACTGACTTTTATATCCTTAAAAACTAAGGATTGTTCTTATTGCCCTTTGTTTCCAATGTTAACTAGGAGAAGTAAATAATCCTTGTGAGATTAGGATATAGTTGTCGCCCTTACTAACTCCTAAATTACAATAGTGTTTGTAATTGTAATAATGATTATTTTTAAAAATAATTTTTTAGAAATATATTAAAATAATATATTTTTAATTTTTTAAAATTTATTTCTGATATCAACATGTCAAAATAATCCAAAAATATAAAAAAAATTAATTTAATAAAAAAATTCAGATTTTTTGAAAAGCACAGCCACGTACACCGCAGTAACAAACACTCCCTCCAATGATGTCTCTTAAAAGTGTTTTCAATACTGAAATTACCCTTGTCCCACCTTCCCGCAAAAAAAAAAGACAAGAAAACAATAGTAATACACAATGTCCTATAAAATATCTCCAAAATCCACCCATTTCTTAGTTTTCAGCACATTTTTTTTAAATATTAATGAAATAACACAATTAAAAAAATTACTAAAATAACACAACTTATACATATCGCAATGAAAAAACACGATTTTTATAGCTTGTCATTATATTGAATAACGATATATTTTAAAAAATATTAAATGAACAGGAGAGAAGAGAGAAAAAAAAAACTCTAGAAACATACTAAAATTTCAATTACAACACCACTAGTATTATTTAAAAGATTTCAAGTTTTCAATGAGATGAATCTAACGACATCAAAAAATATCACCAATAATAATATAGTTGGACTATACTTCATGCTCAAAAGTGAAAGATGATCTATTTGTTTCTAGTGATAAATATGATCTACTAGAGTCCTTGGTAATTTTTTTTTAATATTGTTAGTTTTATTTCATTAAAATATTTTGATATTACTTTTTTTTTCTCTTTTATACCATGTTTTTTTAATATTTTCTAAATGATGTCTATAAAATTGACGTTCCCAACCGCAACTTGTTAGCTTTATTTTTTTTTCCTTTTCAACTGTACTATTCTTTTAATATTTTTAATTAGTTTTCTAATTAGTTTTTTAAAAAATCACAAAATCCAAACCAACCACAGAAAAACCATTGTCCTCTCCTCTCCAGTCCCCCACTGAAACACAATCTCTCTCTGAACAAAATGGTAACCACCACCACTGTCCCAGACAACCTCACTAGAGACCAATATGTGTACCTCGCCAAGCTCGCCGAGCAAGCCGAACGCTACGAGGAGATGGTCCAGTTCATGCAAAAGCTGGTCCTCGGCAACACACCTGGCGGTGAACTCAACGTTGAGGAACGCAACCTCCTCTCTGTCGCTTACAAAAACGTGATCGGCTCACTTCGTGCTGCCTGGAGGATTGTGTCTTCGATTGAGCAAAAGGAGGAAGGCAGAAAGAACGAGGATCATGTTGTGCTTGTTAAGGAATATAGATCTAAAGTCGAGAGCGAGTTATCTGATGTTTGTGCTAGTATTTTGAGGTTGTTGGACTCGAATCTCATACCATCTGCTACTGCGAGTGAATCCAAGGTCTTTTATTTGAAGATGAAAGGGGATTATCATAGGTATATGGCTGAGTTTAAGGTTGGTGATGAGAGAAAGGCCGCTGCTGAAGATACTATGTTGTCTTACAAGGCTGCTCAGGTATCAGTATTAATAATCTTCGATTTTTTTCCCTGTTCTGTTCTGTTTGGTTTGGTTTTTTGTGGATTTATGCCTAATCTAAGATTTCTTTTCAAGTGTTTGGATAAATAACTCGGTGGGTTTTTAGCTTTACTGCAAGAAGCTATAATCTCTAGCTTTCATTTCTTAATGGAGTTGATTGGATTTATAGCGAGTATTGGAGATTTTTGTTTTTCATTTTTTTTTTGGAGGGGTTTGGATTAGGGTTGAGTGAATTGAAAGTTTGATTAAAGGAAAAGTAGAGTGGAAGTGTTTTTATGTTTTGATTGATAAAAGTTGGACGTGTTGCAATTATGAAGGATATTGCGGCGGCGGATCTTGCACCAACACATCCAATAAGGCTGGGTTTGGCACTGAATTTCTCTGTGTTCTACTATGAGATTCTCAACCAGTCTGACAAAGCCTGCAGCATGGCGAAACAGGTATGCTCTCTTTGTTTTCCTACTTTGACAATAATTATGTCTAATCTGAGAATAAATTATTCTTGTATGAGTGGATCGGAGTTACGGGCCTCTTGTTCTCTTTTCTTCTTGTTTCCTTTCCTTTTCCTCTTTTTTTGGTGCCTTTTAAAGTGTAGCCAAGAAGTTCTGTTACTGTGCAAGAGAAATGAACTGGAATTTCTGAATGGGAAAATACTCGTACAAGAATCATTGTTTGATGCATGGATGAACATAAACATTTAGGACTCTCGCGAGCTTTTCAAGTAGTCTCAATTGCTCAAGCTTTATAATGTGCTGTGCACACGTGCTACCGTATTCGCACTCACTTGTGTACACACACGAAATTTAACAGAAATTCCATTTAGTTCCTCAAGTGTTCCTGACATTTCTTCATCACCAATGCCTGTTTCAGTGTGTGGTTTTAGTAGCACACCAATTATCAGCCATTGTCTTTTTGAAATGACCGAGGTCCTTTTTCCCCTTTGGTGTATGCTCACCAGAGATTGCAACAAGTTATACAGTCCTTGTATACATGAATAAATTCTTTTTACTTCTGCCCTGCCAACTCTTTGTGCGCAGGCATTCGAGGAAGCTATTGCTGAGCTAGACACTTTGGGAGAAGAATCGTACAAGGACAGCACTCTAATTATGCAACTCCTAAGGGATAACCTCACTCTTTGGACATCAGATGTCCAGGTTGGTGTTTCGCTTCCTCTCTAACGCTTGTAGTCAATGATATGTCTGCTGGAAGTTATGGTTTCTCTGTATCACTAGCGAACCAGATTGTTTGAGATCTAACCCTGGCGTATTGTTTTGCATCAGGACCAGTTAGATGAGCCATAGAAGGCCTCATAAGTTCGACCGGTCCTAGTGTTAGTCTTCTTCAGGAGGAGGTGGGCTTTGAATGTCATCCATTTTCCCTGATTGCAAAGTGTGTTAATTTAAGAGAATCGGGCATCACCCATTTGACATGATGGTTTCTTATTTAGACTACTATTTTTAACTTGCTTTTGAATTTCAAGTGCGTTGGAAAGGGTAGCATTTGATTTGGGTTTATTTTAATTATGTAGCTTTTGTTTATGTCATTATAGGCCAAACCGTGTTTGAGTTTGTTTTAAAAGTGTTTTTAGCTTGAAAAAAATACTACATTAATATTTTTTTAGTGTTTTATGATGATTTTGATGTGTTAATAAAAATAAAATAAAATCTAAAAAAATTAGTTGAATATTTTTTCAAGTGAAAAGTATTTTACTTTTCAATGCCCTTTTGAAAAATAATTTTTACTATTTTCCCAAACACCTTGATATCTTTCTTATAAACTAAGCATTGAAGATTTACATGTATAGGCAAGGAAATGTGTAGAGTTAGTGCGCACTATGCCCACTCTTCTGAGAAATATACCCTCTCTTCAATCTCTTAAACAACACAAATACTGATGCAAAGAGGCACTGCTGTTCCTGCAACAGCTTTCTAGCTTTGCTGTTCCGTTCAGCAGCTGTATGGATTTTGCTTGCATGGTTTTTGTCAAGAATCTCTTCAAAATAGCCAGAGAAGGTATGTGATTTATGATCTGAAACGATCATGTTATTCCCAAACTCAGACCTACGGAAAGCTTCTTGTTTGAAGTTCCAGACCTGAAAGGGATGGAACCGCTGCTGGCAATGAACTTTTTATGAACCCATACCCGTAGAATCACCGAACCTGTTATATCCATTAGCTCAGCGTAAGTGCACTTGTACTCTTGTTGCCAAACAAGGTTGGCTTTGGACATAATCACGCCACCTGGGGGGCTCGTGGTTACAAATTATTAAAGTGGTTGTTAAAAGTATTTTTTTATTAAAAAATATATTAAAATATTATTATTATTTTTTAAATTTATTTTTAATATTAGCTTATTAAAATGATTCAAGAATTGAATTGCAAAAAAATCAATGAAATAATTATCTGGTTATATTACAAATAGTCAAGAGTGTTTTAAAAAAAATAAAACCAAGAGTTATAACATAGAAATATTTTTAACAACAAAAGCATTTTTAACAACCATCAGATACACTGAAAGGACCCTTGGCGGCATGTCTCAACAACAAAAAGAAAGGATGGCATGCTGTGGACATCCCGGAGTGCTGTATTTAAAATATTTTAAAATAATATATATTTTTTACATTCATCTAAACAAATAAAAAATATATATTCAAGACTTTTCCAAACACACCCTAATCATGATACTGGCAAATGAGAAATGACCGAAAGCACATGCAAAAAAATTCCTACACGGGGGCCCAGCCAATGACCACCACACATGCTCACGGCCAGCTGAAAACACTCCAATGGAATATTTTGACAAAGCGCGCTCTGAATTCTTAATCATGACTAGCAAAGTCGATAAAACCTTAATTCGATAAAATTCTAAATTTATTATTTTGATTGTTTTTTAAAGTATTTTTTATTTTAAAATATATTAAAATAATATTTTTTTATTTTTTTAAATTAATATATTAAAATAATTTAAAAACATTAAAAAATATTAATTTAAAATAAATAAATAAATAAATAAAATTTTAATTTTTTTTAAAAATATTTTTAAAATATAAAAACAAACAGAATAAATATATTGTGAAACCTTTGAGCCCTTTTAAGTATGGAATGCTGCCACCAGTTATGGGCAAAGAGATTATTTCTGGCATCCTGAGTGAGCAAAGGAACAAAATAAAATGCAAAGCAAATCTCACAAACACTTCAAGGGCGGAGGAGTTAAAGAGGTTATGGTGGGCTATAGCCTAACTTAAGTAAAAAAAATAGATTAGAAAAAATTCAATAAATAAAAAAATTAATGACCCATCCACTTTTATTTTTAATAATTAGTTATGAGATAATCACATAAACTTTCTAATAACCCGAAACTCAATAAAAAACTTTCTTTATCCTTTACTAAAAACCACATAAATCCCAAATACAAATAACTAATTGGTCGTGAGACAATTAAATTTGCATGCCTTTGTAAGTTGAAGTTTTAGCTACCGCAGAATGTGAGACTGGTAAATGAGCTAATCAAATCGATAATTTACACGAAGTGAAACTACTCGGTGGAGCTTTTATTTTGATTCTATTTGCAGCTTAATAGATATGTATGATGCAACTTATGCTTGAAAGTATGGTTCAAAAGGGATCTTCTAACTTTATATATGGAAAAGTTGGTGGTTGTTTGATCATGATGAAATCTTTTAAATTTATATTCATCTTATATTTGATGCATTAAATAATGGGGATTATTTATTTATTTTGTAGAGTTTTGCAGCAAAAATCTCTTGACATCTTAAATACAATGGATCTTGTATCAACTACTAAAGCATTGCTTTGAACTTTGAGAGATGCCAAATTTGATCTTTTTTTGCACATGTGCAATATGTTTGCATACAATATGATATATTTAACTCAATAATAGATTTTCAGTTGGAAGAATTAAATTTTAGATTCAGTGATGGGACAGTCGAACTCTTTGCACTTATCTCTGATTTAGAACTTAAGAACAACTTTAAATCATTTACATTAAACGAGAACTTGTTAAAGATATCGATTCAAATTCGATTATAGATGAACTCTATTCTACAAAATATCGAAAAGTGTAATTTTCATAGCGCAATTGTTTTTCAATTTTATATACTTTAAATTTTATTTTATTTTGT
>Ga0325404_1001666_pt1 | contig 23520 bp, 16 predicted proteins | sample PopdelMetagenome_18_FD_205664 | JGI IMG/M metagenome (GOLD analysis project Ga0325404, IMG submission 205664) | Populus deltoides microbial communities from Bellville, Georgia, United States - Xylem-Control-R1 | ecosystem: Host-associated > Plants > Phyllosphere > Stem > Wood/Secondary xylem...
GAGCCATGGAATAACTGGTGCAAATGTGGCACACATGATGATGGGTGATGGAAAGTAGAGATAAGATCCTATCCCTAAAACATGGCTCTGGAGCCTTTGGTGATCCGAACTTGCTAGAGACCGGCCCCTTGCATCCCTTGTAATGTCACTGACATGAGGATCAAGAGGTTTGGTCTTCCATGTGATTTTAACCAAGAGCTTTGCCTTGTATGATGACTTTGTGATTTATCAGTGACGCTGGATATATTAATTTGTATGCCTTCGAGAACGAAATTTACAAGTAAAAAACTACAGAAAATGGCCTTACCTAGCTAGTCATATGATCTTGTTGGTATAAATTTATGGGAAAGGAACACAGCGCGTAATTCTTACCTCCATAACAGTTCTTGCAGGATATAAACATACAAATCGTTCCCATTGCTGACTTTTGGTTGCTAGACATGAATGAGAGCTTCAACCAAGAAGTGGAAACTTGCAAAATCTTGTTTCTCCTCGATGAACATTCCAACTCCCAGGCAATTCGTGCGCTGGTCTTCTTGTTCAATATTTTTGGTACTGTTCGTCCATCATTATGATGGCAAGATTGTGGAATATTCTCGAGCTAAGACCATACTTAACCATTCTTTTTGCAGCGATAATTAGCTGGTCGAAACATTTTCTCTAGAACACAGACATTGTGACTCTCCAAGCTAGTGAAGCTCTTGAAGGAGAAATTAAGAACATGGGACATGGAAGGTTATATAGTTTCTTGCAATTTTAGATTTTCATTTCTTTATACGAATTAATATTCCTGTGGGGAAGGCATGACAACATTATTCGGCAAGGTGTGAACATCTTTGATCATCTTCTGGAGATATTGGTGGGGTAACTACAAGGTGGGAAGCTTAAAGCTTGTCCTATTTTGTGAACCAAAAAAGGTTTCAAACACTACAGTTTCATGTCTATCATTAAAATTATATTTGTTTGTTGATTTTTGAAAAGTTACATTTTGCAGCTTAAACTTTATTGCACGTGAATCAATTTACATTTTATACCTGCCATGCCCAAAAATATCAACAAGAATTATTTGATTATCTATAAATTTGCTATTATTTTTAATTCAATGACTAAAAAGCCCTTGGTCTCCAAAAATAACAAAAATGCCATTATATTACTGTTGGGTCAATTTAATATATATATATTTGATGCACATGACATGACATGAACATTACAGAAATTATCACTATTCACTATTATATAAGAAAAACACCATATTTTTGCCACCATCCGAACTTATCAGTGGTAGAAATAAAAACACAAATTCACCTTTCTCTTAACCACTAATTTTCACCATTTGTGTAGCTAAATTTCTAAAAGCCCAAAAACACTATCTCACTCATGATCCACATCATACTGCCCAAATTCCACGCACCAATGTTTTCCAATCACCATCACAGCCAACACACTGTGAAGTTTTATCCATAACCATTTTCTAACATCATTAAAATGTCATCATCTACATTAACTGGTAGTAGTTTTACAAAGTTGGAAAACCTGGGATGAACTTAAACTAAAAAATAGAAGGTGCATGAATGTGAAAAAAGAGCAATTATTAGAATATTATAAACAAAAACTAGTAAGAATAAATTTTTCTATAGATGTGATGATAGGTCATGCGAAAATACTTTTATTGATTGGTGATAACTACAATAAGTGGAATATGTTCTCATGATGTAAAGAGAATAGAAGATGAATTAAAGAAAATAAAAGATATATTACGTAGAGTTTGAATCAAGAATCATAACATGAAGTCTAATTTTGCAACTTTCATATTGTTGTTGGTAGCTAATCTTGTGTGTGTGATGTTAATGTTTGTAGCTATTATCTTGTTCATATCAATCTAATGAATTAAAATATTTAGAGGACTATGATACATAACATTAATAACATAAAAGTATTTAAATATAGTATCAGCAGTCACATATTGATAACAACAACAAACATTCTTAGTACCAATATTGCAAATAACATCCCAACAAGCAAACATAACATTCCAACAATTATCAAAATGATTTACTCAAAATTAGTTAACTTCGTCTAATTGTACCCGTCTGCATTTCAAAGATGAAATAGATTAGTTAAAGTAGATTAACTTTTAAACTAATAGAAGTATGAAATCACCTGTGTTTGGGTTGATGCCATCGAGGAGGATGTACCATCATCATCTATTCCACCTATGCCACTTATAGAGCCTCTCCTAAAACCACTGGATTCATTTTCATTTCTACCACCTTTTGAGACCCTTTCAACACTACCATTGGATCCCCTCTAAGTTCTTCCAACTCTGCAACCACCACCACCTAAAACAGGTTTTACATAATCCCTTTGGCATGTCTTAAGATTATAGTCATACTATTTGCAGTTGTTGCATCTAAGTGTGGAAGCCTTCTTCGTTATCATACTAGGCTAATCATCATCATCTTCCTTTGTTTGATTCTTCATTGGTATGCCAACATTCTTTTTCAAATTAGAGGGAAAAATAATTACTTTTTTTAGGTCGAGATCAACTTTTAGCACGAGTGCCTCGAGATATGCCTTTCTAAATATTTTCACACTAAAATATGCATGACCAACATTTTTAAATTCAATCCTCTTACGATGTACACAAGGCACCATATGCTTACATGGAATTCTAGTAACCATCCATTCACCATATAGACATTGTCCTTTCTTCAAATCAACACAAAATCTAGTTTAGCCCCTCACACACTTGGTACTTATCAGAACTAGCTAGAATCATTCTTATATTTCTTGTCTTCTCAATATAATTGTCCAATAAATTTCTGACATTGGAGGTGGTCTTTGATTCCCAAGTTGAATCCTGGGTAAATCTATGATAGAACCTAGCCATTAGCTTCAACCTAATTTTCTAATAATATAACAATTGGCAAACTCCTATACTTCGCATCTCAACTATTAAAGGATTATGTTATATTGTTAGTTATATTTTTTACTTTCATATAATAGTTAAATATGCATCCAGGCCAATGCTCGAAAGGGATGTTATTCAACTAATAAAAAACACAAGCATCCATTTCTCTAATGTCCTTCATGTAATTTTCAAAATCAAGAGTTATGTAAGATTTTGATACACCCTATAGTCTGATCTTGAGTTTCAAACCTCTAAAACAAAATTTATTCATATTAGCATTAATATACCTTGAACAATGCTTGTGTGTTGCCTCAAAGAATACCTATGTTACTGCTTTAGAAAGAATTTATACATAACAAAATAATTGTAATTAGTGCATGAAATTCATTGTAAACATCAAATATAAATTATAATGAAAACATAGTTTACCTTATGTTTGTCATGCAAAAAGGTTTTTGATATATGTCATACTTAATGGATCCATAAAATACATATAGAAACCATCATCATGTTTTTTTGTTTTCACACTCAACAATAATATACATCACATGAAATAAACCATTATTGTTATTCAATACCACTACAGATTAAAGGACTTCTCTAAATTGACCCTTGAGATAACAATCATCTATACCAATGAACAACCTATATCTATTTATGAATCCCTCCTTCATAGCTTTCAAAAAAATGTAAACCATCTAAAACTTTCTTGGAAATGCAATTCAAAGTTGTAATTAAGATTAAACCATAAAAACACATATGACCTTGAATTATATTATTTTACCAACTGCACATATCAAGGAAGTCTCTTAAAAGACTCTTTGTGACTTCCCTTAACATACTGCTTTGTTTTGGTTCTAGCTCTTCATAATTGCATTGGAGGTGGTTCAATACCAAACTTATCTTCAATAATGGTATCAAGTGTTTCATTTGATATATTTGGATCTACACTCATTATAGGTAACAATATTTTCACAATTTATTTTGCATTGACAACATTGATAATTGATGGTCTAATGCAACTACTTTTCTCTTAAAGACTTAATCATGAATGTATTGGAACCAAACAGGACAGAAGCATATGTTCTTTATAAACAACCCTCACCCATACATTTTGCTACCACTTTATGCTTTTGATTAATATATATTTTTCTAATGGTAATCATGTTTAACTTTGTACTTTCTCGAAACATCTTTTAATTCATTTACATTGCTGAAAACATGAGATTCTTTAAACTTTATGGAACCATCAATTCTTAACTTAAACTTCTTACATTTGAAACTAATGGTAGGACAATTCTTCCTCTTTTTATGTTTGTTACTCCCATCAATATTATCCTTATCAATAAAATCATCATTGCTATCACTCTTAACTTTTTCATAACTTGCAACATCATTATTATCACTATTAAATTTTCAATTATTGTCTGAATTAGAATCATCATAGATAATTTTTCTAATTGAACCATCACCTAACAAACTGTCAATCCAGTCATCTTCAACTTCATTCTTGAACTTAAATCCTTTCTCCCTAGAAAGGATATAGTCTTGATCTTATTCATCGCTATCGCTATATATATCAACAGCATCATCACTCTCAATAAAACCACCCACATTGGCATTATTTCAACTTCAGCCCCTTCACTAGAATCATTAACACCACCACCACCACCACCACCACCACCACCATTATCATCACCACTCAAGTCAGCATTATCATCTTCATCATCAAAATTAACTAACATCACAACCTTATTATTCTTTCTACCTTCATCATCATGAGAAGAATTAACATGAATTTGAAAAATCTCTCAAGACTTGATCTATTTTTTCTAGCAAGATTAAGGCATAAAAACACCATAATGGAATTTTTGTAGAACGCATTGATACCAATATCGACTTTTTATTGTCAAAATATGATTAACCAACAATATTCTCTCTTTCTTTGTTTTCTAGTAACTTTCTTTCTTCTCTCTTAAACTCAAGAACTAAAAAATAAATAAAATAAAGTTTAGACCAAAAATAAAAGGAGTGAAAAAGAAGTCGATGTAAATTTGGTGGATTGAAAGGCACTCTTTTGCACCAATTTGAGATAGACCAAATTGTTTTCTGTTGTTTTTCAATCTAGTCATTGTTCTTTTAATTGTATCTTTCTACTGCAAATTCAAACTATATTTCATTGAGTTTATCGCTAATCAAATTTTAAAATCTAATGAAAACCTTTAAATCTCTAGAACATGCATATATAAGGGTTTATCAATTCACAAAGCACCTAAAATTGCATATGAAAATTGTAATCGAGGAAAAAAAGTTTGATGATAAAAAAAATACTAGTGTAATCCACTGTGCAATTGTTTATAGTGAAATTGCCATCTTTCTTCATTTTATTTTGTAATATGAGGCACCAGATCTTACTATAGATTATGATGATTCCTATTGTTAGTTTTGTAAGAGTGGCATTTAATGCATAGATATGAGATTTTTTCTGGCTTAGAGATTTATCTAAATTTTCAGTGACTTGAGACTAGCTCGAGTCAGATTTGTTGTCAAACTCGGTAAAATATCAATCTAATCAAAACTCAATAATCAAAATCATCTAATCAAAGTGAGTTGACTTAATTGAACTAATTAAACTCAATCATAACTCTATCAAGCCAAAAGGTTGTCTTTGAAAAAGAAAAGAAAAACAAATTCCTCAGGGTAATGTTTGAACTTGGTCTTCTTTATTAAGTAAAAGAGTTTGCTAACTCGCCAAGACACTATACATATGATATAATTAAGCTTTAATATTTTATATATACTTTGATATATCTTTCTCCATCCTAAAGATATTATGCTACATTTTATTTTTATTTGTCTCAAAATGATAACCCAGTCAAAACATTTAAATCATTCTTTTATCTACAATACCCCTAGTTATAAAGGATATGCAATTAAATAGGGGTGTCTTGAAAAGCATGGATATAAATGATGAAATTGCATATTGGGAGAAATTAAGAAGCTATAAAGAAAGATCAAGGAAAAAACATGTAAACTCAATTTTCAATATTCTCATAAATTCTCACCTGTTTTTTTTCAATCAAGCTGAACTATATTTTCTTTTATATATATATATATATATATGAACATTCTACTTTAAATTAATTCTCTTTATTTTATGCTTTTATTGATTGAATTTAATAAATATCATATTTAACGTGGTTTTAAGAGTAAGATTGCTATCAACATCAATTTTTTCATGCATAAATTTTATAATGCTTACTCCATAAAAGATAAATATTAACGAAGAGGAGAGAGGAAACGAAGAGAGAAAATCTTAAAAATTACTTTAAACGGTTGTAAAATGAAATGCTATGAGCATTTCCTCCGTATTTACTCATCACAAAGGCTATAACAATGTCCTTAAGATATGGAGATGCTTACGTTCTGAATTCACCGCTAAACCACGCCTCAAGGAAATGCTCATAGCACGTTGGAACCAGACTATTGCCAAACTGTGCGACACTAGACACCAGAATTTAAACCTTCAGAAGCTACTTTTGATAAAACCCTAGCTTGCAGTATGTTTCCCACATCACTACGATGATGATGATGATGTCCAAAAGGCTCTAGCAGCAAACGTCGGTACGCCTGTGAACTGAACCCTTTGTATCCAGGTAAAAAGCAACCAGCAGATTTAAGCAAACAACCCAAATGAATGATTAGGCAAAATCAGATTACTGCACATACTAAATCTAAAAATTTGAGCACATTTTCACATGCTTTATGTAACAATTACAAAGCGTCTTATTTCTACAGGATGCCCCGTGTAACAAAATGGTACCTGTATAAAGTAATAGACATGACAATGTCTTTGAACTTGTATAACCCGATACGAAGACTTAGGCCTTGAGAAGAGTATTCGTCCAAGATAGCATCATACAGACAGTTACTTGGGAGCTAGTCTGATTGGACAAACTGAGAATGCAACACAGCGTGCCGCCTTTGCCAACATAAAGCGCTCATTTTCTGTCAATGGCCTCTCAATCACCTTCACAATGTTGATGTCCTGTAAGTTTAATCATATGATAGTGAGAAAAAAGACCGTACCTCTTGATTTAATGAACATTTTTTGGGTCATTAATCATTGAAGTGCTGGCAATAGTATCCTCAAATATCTTTCAGTTCCACTCAACATGGCTGATGAGACCATAAAACAAACAAATGTCCCAAAAGTGCTTGTGAATTTGATTGATAATATATACACATTCCAGTTGATCGGCCTAATTCTAATTCTATTGTTCCAAAACAAAGATATCCCACAAGGTAGTTCATCCTATTCAGATAGGCTCCGAAAGGAGAAAGAGAAGGCTGGAATGCCAATAGACATCTATTATTGAATCCACCCTACCCATTTTATAGCGCCAAAGTCACTGAATGGGTAAGTCAACAATCCCTAAAACAGACTCTGTACTATTTTACTTTATCTGTCGGGTTACAGGAGGGTATTTTCTAGAGGTTTGTATTATACCAATCTAACCTTCTGTAAGTTTTATTGAAGACATGCTCTGAGGTGGTTCCCGTATATTGAGAAAGAAAACAGTGCAAAAATACTAGCATTATCCTTCTCTTGTTATAAACAATGACAACATGTGATTTGGGGAACAAACTCAAGATGCCTAAGACAGTGGGTAGTTGAGGGAAAATATGAGTGCCAAACCGGTTGACAAAATGAAATCAGCCTTCTAGTTACCCAAAAGTTTAATATTTGCTTAAAAGAAGAAAAAAGCTACACTCCTAACCTAAACAATATGCACTGGTTCTTTCTTCTTCTCCTCACTCTTTTTCAAAAAAAAATTATTTAATGAGCTAGGATGAACTTGGAAGTATCAAGTATCAACCAGAAATGAAAAATCTACATTTTGAATATCAGTAGAAAAAAAAAAGATATGAAGGCACCAATATGTCAAGTTAATAGAATAAATAATGTAATGGACCAACCTTCTTTTGCTGTTTAATAGAAGGCCTCACACTGGCAATATCACCAACCACTGCCACATTGTTCAGATTCCCTCTTTCATCCCTTTCTGTGGGTGAAGCTGTTGAATGCCGCCACTGCCCATTGATTATATACTTGTAGTAGTACCTAAACCAGTTAAACATTGCCACAGTTTAATGTTCCAGAAGCTATTCAACTCCAATAGAGGGAAGAAAACAGAGAACAGCAGATATTATCAAAGATGAGCAGGGGACAAGACATTATCCATTTATAACGCTACCCCTTAACATCTATTGTTGATAGGGATAAATACCATTGTAATTGATGAATTTTGGAACATAGGGAAAAATTCGACCACATAAATCAACCCAACAAAAAATCAGAAACATTCAAGGTATGAGAGGCTACTTCCAAAAATAAAATAAATAACGAAATAAGAAAAAACAGAGGAAAAATTTCTTCATATTTCAAACAAGATAAAGAATTAAACTAATCAACTACTTGTATATTTTTTTCATTATAACTAGGAGAGAGTTAAGAATTGTTAATAGTATGAAATTAGAAATTCTTGAACACCAAAGCGAACCAAAATGCAGTGCCGCAACTTATCTTAAAATGCTTATGTTTTGAAAACACAAATAGTAATGCATACATCACTTACTTTCCTTGTGGAAGTCTAACTTCAACTTCATATCTTGGTCCACCCTTGTGACTTGCCTTCATTGGTTCTTTCCAATTTCCAGTAAAATCCCCAACCAATGATACATCTTCTCCCTTTTATTCAAAGTCAAAGAACAAACTTGTTCTGTAATTACTCAAGTTTCATGTGGAAAACATAAGTTATATGCTATAAACTTCCTATGCCATTAAGTAAAATACCAACACTTTCATCACATTGAAAATCATCAGTTACCTCTTGTCCAGTCCACACAAAAGTCAGAGCATGTGTTGCTGGTCCATCGTGTCTGTCACTTTCCACCATAGCTATAAGATCCCATGTTGCCCAAGCAATCGCTGGTCTGCATTTAAGGTTCCATTAAATGCTTTGTTGGATTTGACAAAATAAAAATGAAAATAGAAAAAATTTAGCGTATAATGCGCTCCACACCACACATCATTAAATATCATAGAAATTGAGTGAATAATTCTTGAATCCAATTAGGAGCAAAATTATTGAACTTCAGAATGGGTTCCAGGAGATTAAGCATAAGGTATCCTTAGCAATCAAGTGAGAGTAACAGGGTCGTTCTGGAAATATGGATCTACAATGTTTAATGCTTAGTACTGTGGATCTACAATCGCAGCAGAGAATTAAAAAAAAAATGGTTGCAGCACTACTGTGGTAGTGAAGTACTCAGAACATTATAAGCTGCATCAAGGGAAGTAAAGGTCATCCTGAAACCAATTAGTAGAAGAGTTACTAGACTTGAAAATGGACCCAGAAGCTAAAGAATAAGGTATCTAAGCGATTATAATAACAGGCTGCGTTCCAGTAATTTGGATGTTATGAAATGGTACCGCTCTATCATGTTCCATACTTCAGCAGTAGAAAAACAAACCTGTCCATAACTAAGAACTCAGAACAAGGGGTTGTTCTAATTGAAATTAAATACATAGTAATAAGATAAATGAGAAGAACCTGTCAGGCCTACATGGATGCAGTCCAGTGATAAAATTATAAGCCGCATGAAGGGAAGTATCGGTCATCCAGTGGAGATATGCAATCACACATGCAGGGGATCTATCAAATCCAGTTGTGCAAGTGACAAACACGCGATGATTCTTTTTTAGTAAGCGTAATAGAAGACCAACACAAAATGGTAGTTTCTTCCGCATGTCAAAGGAATCAGCATCCCTGAAACACAAAGTGCAGGAAAATTTACCTCTGTATTATATTCAAGAAAAGAAAAACCTGCTGTATAATTTGCACCTCGATCAATTTCAATTCTCCTTTGTGGTCATGCAAAATTTTTAATACAAGTTTTGAATATCGTGTGCACACAAGAACACGTAAATGGATGCATGTGTGAAAACTCACACGCATATACCCTATATGGATGAGAGAGAACCATCTCCTTCAAGAAAACAAAAAACAAATATGGTAGCAAACCAGACACTTACCTTATAGGATAATTGATCATGAGGATATTGAATTTTTGGCATGACTCATTGATCAAGTTGGAATTGATTCCCCAGTTTTCTGCTTCAATACCACTCTGGAAATTGAGCACAGCAGTGACCCCCTGTTGCATAAATTAACTTCAAATTTAAATGAGCAGTGGAATTTGAAACATGAAGATGCAAGCAATGAAGTTCATTGAATATCATACTTTTTTTCCACTTAAAACAACTTAATCACATTCAAATAAGCCCACTTAAAACTTATCCTTTCCCAAGACATATTTAAACACATGACAAATAAGAAAATAGAAAATGTGTTCCCAAAGGCATAGAATGAGAAACTAGAACTTCACATCAACAGGCATATGGAAGCTCATGAAGGTGGCTGTAACATAAAGCAAACAGAAGTGGTAAGTCAGTTAATTAGATCATCCTTTTCAAATTACAATTAATTAGAAGAACAACATGTAAGAAGTAAATTTCCCGAATCAAAAATGAACATTGAAGTTTAGATTATAGCATTGAATGCAAAACAAATGGCATCCTCCGTATCAAATCGTTACTCTTACAAAGTGAATGGGAACTTATATTAGAAATACTAAATGGTTTTGCTCAACAAATAGGGTAGAGGAGCACTCACCAGTTTAGACAAATTTTCCACATCAGCTTGTGTTTGTATACACGATCCCACATATATTTGCTCTGTAACCTGCCACCACAACGAAGCGTATATATATATAAAAATAAAACTTGGTTCAAGCAAGTATCCAGCTCCTAGTCGTAGAGACTAAACATAATATAACGAAAGAGAGGTTGACGACATTGGTTCGCACCTTACTGTAGCCCATACCAAGAGAATGGTTGTAGTAAAGCTCCCCTTTAGAACGATCAAGTGCCTTGATATATTCCTCCAATGGAAAGCTCCCATGAGACCATTCCCCATCTCCTGGCTCTTTCTCAGTAAAAATAGAAACAATTTGGTTGATGGGAGGAGAAAGATTAATGTTGAGTTGTTGTGAAGGAACAATTTGATGATTGAGAAGCTTGTTCCATCCATGGGGAGTCAAGAACTTGGAAGAAAAGGTTACAAAGCCAGAATTTCCATTTCCCTGAAAAGCCGAAGAGAGGATGGTTTTGCTCCAAGTGGCGGTGGGAACACGTCCTCTATTGAAAAAAATAATATCAAAATCACTACTCAGTTGATGAATTGGAAAAGGCGAGAAAGGCCTCTCAAGGACAAGGCTAAAGGCTCCTCCACCACCACCTCCTCCTGTGGTTTTCTCCAGAAGAATCTTCCTAAATAGAAGAAACCCAGAAATCAGAATGAATGATAAAATATAGATAATAAAAGTACACGGAGTGAGTATTTCTTACATTGTGTCACCAAAATCATTGATGGGGATAAGGGAATCAGTAGTAGAAGATGAAGAAGAAGAATCGCTAGCCTTTTTCAAAGTATCGCCAACCATTATTATCCTCGACCTGTCAGCATTTCCCCCTTTTTTGAGTGCGTGAACGAAGATTTTGCCATCAAGGGACAATGCGAAGCGAATACCGAGAGGTTTATCAAGAGTGACCATGTACTCATTCAGATTCATCTTATAAACCGAATTGCCACTGCTACTCCTAATTGACATTGCATAAACCTTACTCGAACAATTTCCCTTTCTATAATTACCACAACCATGTCGGTGGAGCATGCATAAATCTCTGCCCCAGAACAAAGAAGAGAGTTGCGTTTGCAGAAAAAACGATGACATTTCCCCTCTTGGAATTAGATTTGGAGTGATCATGATCGACTTTGTAAGTGCTGGAGTGCTCTCTACATTTATTGTTATATTTTAATCGTAATAATTCTACCAGTCTGTAAGAAGACTGTGAGATAAGAGGCTTCAGCCACAGGGCTGGATTAAAGAATAGCAGCCTCCACGTGGGCTCTGCCGTATTCGGACTCATGTACTTACTTTTTCATTATTTGAATTTTTAAGGTGCATGTACAAAAATCTAAGGTACATTCCAGATTTTTAAGAAAATGATGATTGACTCAAGGGGTAGGTAGGGTTTTCATTTTATTTTGTTTTTATTTAAAAAATAATTAAATTGAAATTTTTATAAAAATTAAAACCAGTTTAACTGATTGGTTTTGGTTTGATTTGGTTATTTTAGAACAAAAATCAAAATCCAACCAACTAGTTTTGGTTTGGTTTGGTTATTTTATATTAAAAATCAAAAATTATATTATTTTTTAGGGTTTTTTTTTTAATTTTCAATGGGTTTAGTTTCGGTTTGGCTTGATTTTTTTCAGTTTAGCTCGGTTTGGTTCGGTTCGGTTCGGTTTTTTCAATTTCAGGCTTATAAAACTGATACCAAACTGGTCGGTTTTTAAATATTCTAATTGGTTTGATTGATTTTTTTTCACGGTTTGATTTTTTCGTTTATTTTTTATAGTTTTCTCAGTTTTATCAGTTTTTCAGTTTTTTTACTCACCCCTCTAACTTAGGGTATCTATCTCCGATGCCAAAAGCAAAATTGTTAATGCATGTAAATATAATTTTTTTAATATACTTATTTAATTTTAATATAATTAAGTTTTATAGTTGCATATCATCGGAAATGCCAACTACTGACCAACAATTATATAGTTTTTTTCTTAATCAAAACATATAGGAATTGCTTTTGAATATAGCAAAAGGGGGGTTTTGGCTTTCCATATCCCTATAATGTTTTTTTTTTTCCTTTTCATATATTTATTCGTTAGAGATGTCATGACAACATCTGCAATGGAAGAGTCAAATGAAGAGTAAGGAAAAAAAAAAAGCAATTTAGCTTTGTTGTAGTTACAATTTTTGTATCTACACTTTTGTTGTTTTTTCTTTTCTCTTATTTTTCTTTCTAGACTGAACTTGTTAGGATGTAGCCTAAACATTGGTATTAGAGCCAAGATCATTGGCTATTGGAACCAAAGCACATGTTACTAATAACAATAATTCATATTATTAAAATAAAATTTTTAGAAACCCTAAGGGGTGTAACTTAACTGGTCAGACCTTAAATTTGCTCTCCAGAGATCACTAGTTCGAGTGTCATAAACATCAGGGTCACTAGAGACTTACATGATTATTACTTTTAGGATCTCGGGGGATTAATCGAGGTGCGCGTAAGCTAGTCCGGACACTCACGATTATAAAAAAAAAAAAATAAAAGCCTTAGAAAAGCATAACAGGAAAGAGGGCGAGCACATTTAACAAAAACACATGAAAACCAACAAGAAATGGCAGATAATCAAGCTAGAAAGAATGTACAGTTGGAGTTGAAAATGGATTTTATTATAAAAACATTGTAGACTCTTGTTGAAAACAAAAGGACTAAAAAAAAAGACATGGCCAATAATCAAATGGAATCTTTTCTCATCCAATGGTTAATTTGAGAAGAGAAAGTAGAGGACATTTGAAAGTACAAAAAGGAGGGTAAAATGTAAATTGGCTTAAGGTGGAATTAACAACTTTTTATGGATAAAATCTAAGATGCTAGTTGAGAAGGTGTAGAAAGTTTTCCAAGATGAAATTTATACTAGTTCAAAAGTAAGTGAAATGACTTATCTCTACTTGGATAGTAAGGTAGAGGTGTGGTACGAAGGACTTTTATGTGGAAGGAAATATATGATTGAATGGAAAGAGTTTACAAAGGCTTTTTTATATGATTTGGTAAATGTTATTAAAGAATTCAACAGATTAGTGTAAGAAAAAGGGTTAAAAAAATATGTGGAAAAGTTTGAAGAACTTAAGTCATTAATGTGTGTGTTTAATCCATCGATCCTTATCGAAGACTTATTACATAACAAGTTTCTTAAGTGGATTAAAAAAGGATATTAGACCTATGATAAAAATACTCAAGCTAGCAACTCTAATACAAGCTTTTGATTATGCAAGATAGCAAAAGGAAGAAAATAATGTCATGGTAAAGATGTCAAAGAATTTACCAAGAATGAACTTCTTCTAAGAAGTAAACAAAATAGCAAACAATGCTTCATCAAAACCTTATAATCATTTAAAGATGGAGAAAATAAAAAGGCCAAAATATCAAGCTGAGAGTTCACATGATCAAATATAAAAGTTGGGTCAATGTTTTATATATGGGATTAAATATGTATCAAACCATCAATGCAATGATAAAGGCTTGCATATGATGAAAGGCGTAGAGGATAGTGAAGAATTTTTTAAAATGGCTAAGGGAGAAAACAATATGATTATAGGTGAAGAATGAATAATGAAGAAGTATGGATCATCACTAAATGCACTTGCAAAGAGTTATGCTCACAACACTATAAGAATCAAAAGGAGCTGCCAAAAAAGGAATATGATAATACTAATTGATAGTGGAAGCACCCACAATTTCATTGACATCAAACTGGTAAAAGAAATCAAAGACATTTATGTTAAAACCATTATCTAGTAGTAATTATGGCAAATAAGAGAGTGGTAAGGTGTGATTCCAATTGTCTGAAGTTGACTTGGTTTATGCAAAACTACGAGTTTCAAGCTGATTAAAAGTATTAAGGCTTGAAAGGTGTGATGTAGTTATGAGAATAGATTGGTTAATAAGATATTCTTTTATTTTATTTGATTGTATTAAGCTGTCATTACCTTTTATAATAAAAAAAATGAAGGATGATTGGATTAAAAGGGATTAAGAAGGGTATTGAATTCCAAATGCTCACATTAGTAAAAACACATAATGAAGGAAGCTATTTGTCGATTGATAGGTCATTTTTTTTTTATTATGGAAGCAGTAAAGGAATCACTAGTAAATGAATAAGATGTAGTAGTCCAAGAATTATTAAAAAAAATTGAAAGATTTTTCTTTTTAAAAACCAACTCAATTGCCACCGGCAAGAGCTTTAGATCACAAGATTCCTCTAGTTCCTGAAGCTAAACATGTGAATATTAAGCCATACAAAAGCTTTATGTGCATAATAATGAACTTGAAAAATTGGTGAAGAAAATGTTAAATAATGGATTAATCCAACATAATTGTAGTACTTTCGCCTCTCGAGTCTTACTTGTCAAGAAAAAATATGGTTATTAGAGATTCTATATTGATTACAAATAACTTAATGATTTAACAGTAAAAAATAAGTTTTTAATTCTCATCATTGATGATCTTATGGATGAGCTACATAGATCTTAGTTCTTTTCAAATCTGGATTTCAGGGCAAGCTACCATAAAATAAAGATACATATAAATTATATGGAAATGACTTTATTTAAAACCTATCATGGCCATTATAAATTTAAGGTAATGTCATTTGGGTTAACAAATGCTCCAACTACTTTCCAGGCTCTTATGAACAATGTTTTAGAATCATTTTTAAGAATTTTTTTGTTATTTTTCTTTAATGACATGTTAGCGTACAATGCTTTTTTTAGAGTTGTATATTCAACATTAATAATGGTTTTAGGTACATTACAAAGAAGTCAATTATTTACCAAGAAGTCTAAATATTCTTTTGATGAAAGAAAAGTGAAATATCTTGGCCATATTATCTTTTTAAAAAGAGTGGCCACTGATTTAAATAAAGTTGAAGTAGTTAGAAACTTACCTACACCACAATCAGTTAAAGAGCTAAGGGGTTTTCTAGAATTAGTTGGTTAGTACAGAAAATTTATAAGGAATTTTGGAGTTATAATCATACTATTAATTAAGAAATTGAAGAAAAACATTTTTAACTAGAATGAAAGATTTCAGGAAACATTTGAGGATTTAAAAGAAGTTTTGTACACAACACTAATTTTGACTTTACTAGATTTTAATGTAATATTTATCTTGGAAACTAATACTAATGCTACTGGATTAAAAGTTATGTCAAGTCAGAATATAAGACCTTTAGCATACTTTAGTAAAGCTTTATGACCAAGATATATCGGCATGACTATATATAAAAAATAATACATGGTTATTTTCATAGTAGTGGAGAGATATGTGTACTATTTGAAACATGATCAGTTTATTATCAAAACTAATCATGAAAGTTTGAAGTTCATGCTAGAAAAAAAAAATTTCAAACACATATCTAGAGGAAAGGTTCAACTAAACTACTAGGACTGAAGTATATTATCCAATACAAGAAAGGGAAGGAAAACATGGTAGCTGAAGCATTATCTATAAATGTGATAACTGGGAGACAATTAGAAAATATAAAGAAGGAGAACAGTGACTTGACAACTAGTACTATTATCAAACAAGTTTGGTATAGCCAGGTTGGTGAAACTCATGAGGGAGATGAGTTGTTTAAGAAAGATTGTAAGAGAGAAGCTAATCAATATGGATAATTGGCCAAAGTATGCATATTTAGAAAGAGTTTTAAGGTATATTAGTTGAATTGTCAATTGTTATACATAGATTTTTAAAAAGATACTTGTTAGTCTTACACATGTGGAAAAACATGTTGGGATCCAAATTTTATATAAAAGGTTTAAGGTTTTATTCTACTAACCTTTCATAAAGGCTACAATAAAGAAATTCATGAAGGAATATGATGCATGTAAATAAGCGAAGATGGAAATGATGCCTTATTCTGGTCTACTTCAACCATTGCCTATACTTGAGGGTATTTAGAGAATTATGACAATGAATTTTATGGAAGGATTGCCAAGATCAAGAGAGAAGAATGCCATATGAGTATTGTGGATCGATTCTCAAAATGTGCATTTTTAGCCATTACATATCTATTTATTGCTCAAGAGATTGTTCACTTATATGTCTTTTAAGCATTATATGTCTACCCTCCTAAAATTAAATTTGATTCTTTTGCAATAACTTTAGTAGCGAGTGGGGAAGAAGTTATTCAAAAAAAAATATGAATCAATAACTCTAGGAACATATGGTAGAAAGGTATGACAGAGAATTTTTCAAGTTGGTGATTTGGTTTATTTTAAGTTACAACCATACAAACAAAAGAGTTTAGCATTAAGAAAGAACATGAAGCTTGACCCAAGGTTTTATGAGCCTTACAAGATCGTATAAAAGATTGGGGAAGTTGCCTATGAACTATGGTTGCTAATGGGTCTTCAATTCATCTAGTTTTTCATGTCTCATTACTAAAATAAGAAGATTAGTAGTGATGGTACAAAGACATTGTTACGGTCCTTATTATCAGTGACATGGAAGTCAAGGAAGTTGTTAACTAAAAGCAATTAACATGTAATAAATGCTAAGTAGTTGCAATGGAGGAATGATAGAAGTTTAGCATGTGGAAGATTAGCTAGTTGAGTTGTTAGAGTTAGTTATGGTTAGTTCCAATAGTTAGTAGTTAAAGGGGTGTGGTAAAGGTTGTTTTTCAAAGCGTTTTTCATTCGAAAATACATCAAAATAATATATTTTTTATTTTAAAAAAAAATTATTTTTGACATCAATACGATATATGAAAACATAAAAAAATTTAATTTTAAACCAAAAAAAACAAATTTTTATAAAACACTACTGTTTAGAATTGCATTCTAAACAGCACCTAAATCTGGCAGTAGGTATCAACTATAAGCAATAATCCAGAAGCTTGTATATAAGCTGGAATAAAGAATGAGAAAGGCATGTAATGAAAGATGTAACAATTTTTGTATCTTCTTTTTTTTCTTAGATTGAACCTGTTAGGCTGTAGCCTAACAGATGGACCGAGTAGAGGCAACTCAGATCTGGCAGCAGCCGGTGGCGTGGTCAGAGATGCTTGTGGGCGGTGGTTGGAAGGTTTTGTTGCTAATATGGGGTGCTGTTTTTCACTAAAAGCAGAGTTGCTGGGTGCTATATGTAGTCTTCAAGTTGCTTGGGAGGCTGACGAGCGCAAAGCAGAATTCCGCATGCTTTTAGCTGTACAAAGAATCTTTACTTGTGAATCCATTAGTTCTGGAAAGAGAGATCGCAGATGTCGTCAAGGAAACTATCATGCTGTTTTTTTTTTAGGCCACGAGTCATGGTTTTCATATTGGCTTACATGTTCTTTATAATCACTGCGGGTATCCTTTTTCCATTCTGATGCAGCTAGGACGGCCTCACCTTGGCTGCGGCCCCGTTATTAAACAAAGAAATAAATGCAACAAAAATAATATATCGGTTTCACACCTCGAATCATGCATGCACCATCTGAAGAACGTAAAACCAACAAACCCAATAAAAAACTATACAGAAATGTTTATAACCATGAACAAAGGAACGAGATAGTTCAAAGCATGGGTGAAGAAGTTGATGTTTGCCATTGTCTAATCTACAGGAGACTGATAAAAAAACATCCACATCTTCATATACATACACTCCCACCTACAATCTTACCTGCCACTGTATATTTATAACAGGGGGAAAAAAGCATCAGGCCACCTGAGTGAGTTGACCCCGGTTGGCAGCTGCAAATACACATTTTCATGAGACGTTTCCCTGCCTCGGATTTTCCTTTGCATGATGTGTTTTGATTTTTTTTCCCAGCTCCTGACTCATCAGAAATCTCAGCCCCGTGGCCTTCTCACCGAGATAATTGTATCTTATCATGGTACATGGGTAGAAATCGAGATTGAAATGCCCTGTATGAGAAGTATGGTAGCAGCGTCGAAATAACAACAAGAAGAGTGACAAGCCAATATAGAATACTGGGTGCACAGGCTTCCAAAAAAACCATATGTGCTGTTGTAGATACTCCGGGTGGAAGAAAACCATATATCACCATAAATATATACCAGAAAGCTATGCTTCCCCAGATGAAGAAGTGCTGAATCCAGGTGAAGTAATGGATAGAGAGTGCCATTTGGCAATTTACAGCCCAAACTACACAAGTATACATCGTTGCCCCAAGGATCTCATAGTCAACAACTTGACCATCTCTCCGGAAGGCTTGATTGATCATGGAATTGATGGTGAAGAAGAAGATAATTATGGAAGTAAGAACTCCATTACATATCCAAAGAAGGATGTGGGGCCAGCTGAAGAGGATGTTTTTGATTCCCTCTCTATATAACAAAGGATACTGTAAAAAAGATGATCTACAGTCAACAAAAGGCCTTCTGATCTACAGTCATAGAGGTAACATTTGAAAGTATTGACTATTGAAAAAAAGTATTCAATTATGTGCTAATAAATGGAGTTTGTAGCATAAATTTCCACTCCAGTTGCTCACTGTTGCATGCCTGCATATTCATACCCTCGTGTTTTTGAGAATGTGCATCTTAATACTTTTACATTTGCATCAGTTTCAAGGGGTTAAGTCATTCTGAGAAGGAGGGGGAAAAGATGAACAGTAACAAAGCCATTCCACCAGACCTTGATCAAATCCCAGATAACATCTTAATAATGAAAGTATAGTACATGAGGTGTGAAGCAAATAAATTCAATGGACTTGTTCCAAATTATCAATTATGAAATTGAAATTGCATATTATGGTAGTATGTGGGAAACAAAAAGTCAGAAAAATATTGATGTCACTAAGGTTTCCAGAAGCAGGTAACTCGGAGGAAAAAAATCAGCAAGAAAGTTTATCAAAATTAATGCTATGTCATTGACAGTCTAATAAAGAAAAGCAGTGTCAGAGGAAATTACCTATGTCAAACCCAATTTTTTTAATTGTAAGAATCACAAATCTCCAGTTTCTTTTTAGAAAATGTTAAGATGCTATTTGGTTATCCTCCTAGCATGTTTCTAATTCAGACACCTTCCTTTACCTGACAAAGAAGCTAGTTCTTGTATCTATATATAAGACACAAATATTAATGATTCTAATAGTCCTTTTCTGTTTCTTATAACATACTACTGCATTCCTGAGATTCAGTAGTCAAGGCTATTTGGATTTTCCCAAGTCTAGACATTTTCTTCCTCTTGGATTTTCCCAAGTCTAGACATTTTCTTCCTCTTTCTGTTAACATGTGCCCGATATTATATAGCAAGAATTCCCTACCTTGAGACAAAGCCGTGCAGAAACATCCTGATCAAAAACACCAAGAGCAATTACAGGAAGCGAAGTGAAGAATACATTGTAGAATGACATGTACCAATCATTATACGCTGGCTGACCAGAGAAAGAAGCATAGGCCTCAAACCAAAACAAAGTAAACCCAAATGTGATGTTCTTGTAGAAAAAGTAGCATACCTGCATCCACCCAAACAAAAAACACGCAGTAAAAGATTAATTAGCTAAAACAGCCATTTAATTGACAATTTTACATTTTACAACTTGGGTGGAATAGCCTCCCCACATTTTGTTCAGCTCTCCTAAAATATTGCAATTACCTCTTCAACTAATGTGATCCTGATTGTTTACTATAAAACAAATTATGGCAAGAAATTCAGTTCAATTAAGCCCAAGTTCTGGACCGCCTATATGGATTCCTTTTCTCTAAATGACAAAGTAAAGATGGATGCAAGAGTTACAAGTTCCTTGGGTGGCCAACATTTTAAAATCTCTCCATAATGTGCAGAGACACATAATGCCAAATGCTCGTTTTCTTTTGAAGGAATTATATTCTTGGAACAGAAACCAAAAAAGCACAAATGACAAACAGCATAGAACCTCTAATTGCATGACAAAAAGCTGATTGCAAAGGGAAATGTGATTTTCATTTCTCCATATACTTAACATGCACTTCTAGAAAGATGAGAATGACTTGGGAACAAACAGTTTTACCATCATTGCTATTCGCCTATAGCACCAGTGGCCATGTACCAGCAATAACCGTTCCAGAAAACGAAATTGAGCAATTGCAAAGTCACTTGACATCACAGCCTGCAGTTGAAGAAATAGCTGAAATCAGTAAGTAGGTCACGAGTTGATTTTGAGAAATGTTTCAATAGAGACCATGGATGGGAGGACTATAACAGTGGTATTTGTTCAAGGAATTAGTTTATGCCTTAAGATGAGGATTGCAACTTAAGAAAGCAATGCAACTGTTAATACTAGAAATGGCAACAGGAACAATATGTGGGATAGTTTGCAAATGGAGAGTCAGAGGCAAGGGTACATGGGAAGGGGAATTTATTATGTGACAGGGAAGGAAACAATAGCATCAATTAAGCAAATCTCGCCCACTCATTCCCTTTTCCACATGATCTGATTTTTAGACAGCAAAAAATTTGTTCCTTTTCAACAATACAAAAGGTTTACATGGCCACCTATGATCAAGCTTGTGAGGAGATAAATAGACAGGAAATAACGTCACCAACTTGACATACAGATGATTAAACTGCATATTCGTAACCATCAAGCAATGGACTCCGCCAAAGCTCAATTTCTCTAGTTAATTTTATGAAATCTAAAGCTGAACTTTTCATATATTGAGTACTTTGCTGAAGCAGAAGATTTGAAGAAGGAAATTGCTAGATGGAAAGCTGTTTAATGCCCCAAGTCATGGAGTTCTGGTCCCACAAAACAAAGATCCTAGGGAAGGAGATCTAAACCACAGGTTGAACCATTTAATTTTGAGTTCTAAACCCAATGGATCAGTCACCAGATCTTTCCTCACACTCAAAACTTGTAACAACATCATGCCACAACCGAGCTTGTATTAACACTTTAAACAGCCATAAGAAATGGTTAAGAACTTCAAGATTAAAATGAAAATCGACAAGTCAGCACAAATTCGTGCATAACAGTTACACATAGCTAATATCAGAAAAAGAAAGCTAGTATTTCATAGTCCATAACAAATATTTTTGATGCCATATTAAATGGAACACGCATCTATTTAATTGACAAGGGATGGCATCAAAGATAATATATTGTGGAGCTATATCAAGTAAATGGAATTTAAGCTTAAATTCTGAATGGTATTGAGAATAGAAAAAATTTAACCACACGTGGATTTTTTAAAGAATATGTAATATTGACCTGTACTCCTTCAACACCGCTAATGCCAACTCCAATATCAGCCTCCTGAAGCATGCTGACATCATTCCCTCCATCACCAATTGCCAATGTTGTTTTATTAGAATTCGTTTTCACCAGTCTCGTGACCTACAATTCTTCTATACTTTTCTTAGATTTTTTACATTAATTGCAACAAAAAATGACATTTTTTAGCAAATAAATCATTAAATGAGCATGATTATGATGCTTACAAGAGCTTTTTCTTTGGGAGTGGACCGACAACATATAACAGAAGCACAAGCAAGTGCAAGATTCAAAAAATTCTTCTCCAGCTCGTTGTCCAGCACAAAAGCCAAGGACTTCCCCTCAACCACCAAACCAAACTCAATTGGGCATTCTTTAGGAGAATCAACTTGACGCTTTCCATCTTCTAACTGCTTTTTAACACTTTGAAAAGAAGCCTGACATGATAAAATATTTCAGACTTTGCAGAGTCTGAAAAATAAATTAATCCATTTTCTAGAATCCTATACCTTAGAAATAGCCTCCATGTCCCCTTGCCTTTCCAGGGTTTTAATTTCTGGCAAGTCTAGTGTGATGATAATCAGTTTCATCCCTTGTCTTAGTAGACTACAAGCATACCTGAAAAAAAAATCATGATAGTTATAATGTGGAAACACCCCCCCAAAAAAAATCATTTGGTTACAAGCTTCACGCCATACCCAATATTTACAGCAGTTTCCATCTTATCTCCAGTTAAAACCCATATTTTAATTGTTGCCTTTGCGAGCTTATCAATACACTCTGGAACCTGACATGAAAGAACAATATCAGTTCTTATCAATCAACAAAATTATTTATGAGAAATTAAGTCTCCCTAAATAATGATTTGAGCTTTCGGTTTGGTTATGGGAAACCTTCTTCTTTTCTATTGGATGAGACAGTTTACAACACTTGAAACAATGGCAGAGTATATAGGCATGGGCCAAAACAGCTAAAATGACAATTTATCTAGGTAATGCATTCTTTAAGTTTGGTACATACCCCTTTTTGTAGTTTGTCCTCAATAGCTGTAGCGCCAAGAAGAATTAAATCCCTTTCAATCTTATCAGCAATTTCATCCATCAACACATCTCGGTCTGCAGTTTCAGTTTCTTTGGCATATGAAAATTTAGCTTCCCATTCTCCGTACTCACCTTCACCAAGCTCACGATATGCAAGTAACATGGTCCGTAAACCTGCCTCAGCATACTTTTTTACGTGTTCCTTGGTCTTAGCCTCAAGTAGTCGTCCCTCATATGAGAGCCTTTCAAAAATCACACTATATATAGAAAAATAAAAGAAACACATGATTTTAGTTATGTGTGCTTCATAAACTCTATTATTAGGTCATTCTGCATCAAGATCCAAACCTGTCTGCACCCTTGCAAAGAAGCAATATCTGGTTCTCCATAGTTCTTACAATTGCAGACATCCTTTTGCGATAACTAGTGAACTCTAGGATTTGAAGTATCTGGTAGACTCTGGAATATATAAACTCAGTCACATGAAATGTATATATAAAAGGAACCATTGATGTGATGCCTAAATTTGAATGATTTCCATTTAACTCCTCATTTAAAGAAATTTTGTGTACGCTGAACAATTTTTCTTTTCTGGAGAGATAGAGAGATTACT
>Ga0325404_1001669_pt1 | contig 23479 bp, 12 predicted proteins | sample PopdelMetagenome_18_FD_205664 | JGI IMG/M metagenome (GOLD analysis project Ga0325404, IMG submission 205664) | Populus deltoides microbial communities from Bellville, Georgia, United States - Xylem-Control-R1 | ecosystem: Host-associated > Plants > Phyllosphere > Stem > Wood/Secondary xylem...
TAACTCCTAACATAACACGAATAAAATTGCTAGTCTTGTAGCTAAGCATGGTGGATAGATGTGGTCCGCGACTCGTCATTCTCTCCCGCATCTTCTCCTGCTTTCAAAATTCGCTCTTTTGTTTCTGTTTTTTTGAAAAAATTAGACGAATGTTTCCAATACTGTCATGAATCCTGTTATTGCCACGTTACGCTCTAAAACTTACATTTCTCTATTTGAGTGAAAGAATTGCTCTCAAGTAGGGAATTAGAAATTAAAATACATCACGCAAAGCCATTAATGGATAAACTTAAAAACTCAAACCTTTGTCTCAAACCTGAACAATAGCAAAAGCTATAAACAAAAAGGAAAAATATAAATTTGTTGGTGGAGTGATAGGCTTAGTGAGTGTTTGTTTTTTCCTTTTAAATTGATTTTTGTTTGAAAAACAAAATAAATTGATATTTTTCTAATTTTTTTTGGAAGGTTTTAATATGCTAATAACAAAAATATAAAAATATAAAAAAATATTATCTTAATATATTTTAAATTAAAAAATATCCCATAATATAATATCAAACACACTTAATGAAAACAAAAGGACACAAAATAAACCCCTTGATTGTGTCACATGGTTTGATTGATTATACGGCAAAGGATGGGTACTCTGTCTATTAAAATTTTGTTTATTTTTGTATTTTAAAAATATTTTTAAAAAAATTGAATTTAATTATCTTTTTATAGAGGACTTTATCTTATATTATATTTGATTTTTTTAGATGAAAGTATTTATATTTCTTGAAAAACACTACCTCTTTTTATCCCTGTCCATATTATTAATATCTTTATTATTACCTATATTAAAAAGTAATCTTTTAAGATAAAAAGATTTGTAGAAGCTATAATGCTAATATAATTATGTTAAAATTCAAAAATCTTTTATTCATACCTATATACTTAAATTATATTTAACTCCACATCTAATTTATAGACTTAATTGATAAAACCTGCTTCCGATAGAGAAACATCTAGTGTTGCGCATCTGATGAGATGAGTGATAGAGCTTGCCATTGCTGTCTTTCTCTAGCTCGTGTGCGTTCGTCGATGGTTGGTCCTAGCACGTCTTCAATATTGGCTGGTTTTGTTTGTACCACATCGAAAGAAACGACAAAGACACAAGACGAGGAGCCATATAAAAGCAAGCCCATGGGCACTGTTTTAAGCATACCTTTCTCGGCCTTTTGGCTAAGATCAAGTGTAGTATCTGTTCTTATCAGTTTAATATCTGATACGTGGGTCAATGGCCCACATGATATTAAATTAATTTTTCAAGGGTGAGGACCCATAACGGCAGCTTGCTGCTGGGGTTCTCGAGCGTCGCCTGGGCGTTGCACTACTGCATTGGCCTGGCGCACCCTCTGTCTCAATTAAGTTTTTGTTTAACGAAAGCAAAACATAATTTTTATGCCTTCGTTGATTTAACTCGCTCTTTATTTGTATATTGATTTTTTTTTATTATAAAATGTGTAAAATAAATGAACCAAAAGTAATAATTAAATGTATAGTATATATAATTATATTAAATTTAATTGATAACTGAATACATGGTCCAGGACTTATTTTTACAATCGTTAAAACAATTGACTTTAAATAAAATGATTCATAAAGTTTTTATTCATGTATGTATTTTTTTTTAATTTCTAATCACCTTACTTATAATTAAAACCCAAAATAATAACATTACATAAAATTCAATAAATTATTAAAGTAGACTTTAATTATTTCTTTGTAGGAGACTCTTGATTATCATCTTACATTATTTTTTTAGATGAAAGCACTTACATTTTTTTGAAAAAACACTGCCTATGTATATTTGTGCCTATATTATTGATATTTGTATTACATGCATTAAAAAGTAACTTTTTAAAATAAAAATATTTGTAGAGGCTATAATGGCAATATAATCATGTTAAGACTCCTTTAACAAATTATTCAAAAATATTGTGATGTAACAGTGACTAGAGAAATGACTCACGCTTCATCATAAGTTGTGCTGAATTTTCTACAATATAAAAAAACAAAGTTTAAGAGTTGTCATTGTATTTTAAAAAATAGAAAAAAAATATACTCCACATCATAGAAAGAGAACTGAAAAAATAATGATCGTCAATTTCAAAAAATCAAAATGTTAACGAAGTACTAACAAAATCAAGTGACATTGTCAAAACCAGTGAGCAGAATCATGCAGACAGGATACACCAAAAAAATCAAGTGACGTCAAAACCAGCGAGTAGGATTATGTGAACATGATAATCCAATAGAAGGCAAAACAAAAAAAAAGTAGTTTAATTTTAAAATGAATTGAATTTTGAAGAACAAAATAAATAAATAAAAGAATTAAAGCGATAACAAAAAAAAAAACTCGGGCTATCTGGACAAACCTTCCACCTAGATAATGAGACACAAAGAAGCTGCTTGATAAGAAAATCAAAGAAAATAACAAACAACCTCAGAAAATGTAATTGGAAAAAAATGACGTCAACTCGTGTTAACTTTTTAAACTCATGACCCTAGCTAGTGACTAAACTGGAAACACCACATCTAGAAAATAACTATTTGAAAACTTGACTTGACTCGACGACTTGACCCGTGACCCGGGTGACCCTTGACTTAGACTAAGTCGAGTTTCAAAAAAAATGGAAGAGAATTGATCAAGTGTAAGACGGTTAAAAACCCGAGTTGACCCATGTTTCGATTAGCCCAAGAAAAATCCAGTAAAAAAGGGTCAAAACTCATTAACTGATTTTCTTGTCTTTTTAAATGGCATCATTTTGACTTTTTTATAAAACAAAAGGATTTGATTGATTTGGGTTAACTCGAGTTGACTCGTGACTCAATAATTGTCTCGAATTGACTCTTGGGTAGGGTCTAGAAAGAACGAGAAAAAGCCAAGGAGATCAAATCCTAATAGATCAAATATTGAATGATAAAATAAAAAAATAAAAGATAAAAAAAATAGCAATTAAGATAATAAGGATCTCATTTGAAAAAAAAAGAGATAATAAACTAAAATTTTGAATTGAAGGGCAAAATTAAAAGAAAATTAACAAATGAATTCAAAATAAAAATTAAAAATCATGAGAATGAGGACCAAATATAAAAAAAATTAAAATTATGGATCTAAGGATGAAATTGAAAATAAATTAAAATTTGATAAAAAGACTAAGAATCTAAACATTAAGGGTCAAACCTTAAATGTCATAAAATTTTGAATTGAAGTGTAAAATTGAAAAGAAAAACCAAATTCACAAAAGAATCTAAAACAAAAATAAAAATTAAGAGAATGAGGACCAAGTATGAAAAAAATTAAAAATAAAATCATGGATCCAATGACAAATTGGAAAAAAAATTAAAATTTCATAAAAGAGTCAAGAATCTAAATTCAAAATCAAAATATTGAGAGTCAACCTGAAACATTATAAAATAAGAGGACATATTTGATATAAAAATCAAATGCCAAATGATGTAATTGAAAAAAATAATGTAATTTGATACAATTAAAAGAATAAAAATCAAATGTGATAAAAATAAAAGTACACACCCTTCTAATTTTTTTGCAAGGGCAATACATTTTTCAAGGCTGAAGAAAGAGAAAAGATGGGGAAAAGAATACACATTGTCGGAGCTCTACCGTGCATAGGACGGAGGAACGCACTTCACCACCGTAAAGGGGGTGGCAAGAAGCATCCAACGCTTCCCTGATATGCGGTGTTCTTCCAATAAGAGGCGCTGCAAGCACAGATGCCTCCCACACGTTGGAGCGTGTGATACATGCATCAATATTTTTTTAAAAAAAAAATTATTCTATGCAAATATCAAATTGTTCTTGATCTCATATAATATTAACAGGAAAAAAAAACATAATAAAAAGACTAAAAAATCTCTTAAATTTAGCTAAAGATAATGTGAGTCAAATGACACTTAAGTAACTATATTGTTACTAAAACAAGGAAATATCGAAAACATCCCTTCTTGTGCAGCTAAAGAAAATCAACATCTAAGAGTATCTAAGAGTATTATTGATCTTACATTGTACTAATAAAAGTTGAAAAAAACTTCTTTATCCCATTCAATCATGTAATATCATATGTGTCATATGAAAAATACTATATTACCCTTGAGTGGAATGTTATAAGGCTTAATTTAAATTGTGAAAGATAAAATAGCGAAAACATTGCTTGAATAGAAAACTGAGCTATTTTAGTTTTCTTTCTTTTTTGAAGTATGATGGTGCAGGTGGTGATTCTGAGTTGCCGTATTTAAACAGGAATTCCTAGTTTAATAATGCCTCATCACAGTAACATGTACTAAGGAAACATCAAGAACCAGACCTTGAGTTTTAGTTGGAAAGTTAATGAAGTGAAACTAAAATGTATGAAGAGAGAAAGAAGCACCTTAGGTTGGGTGAGATAGGTAAAGAGAGGAGGACATGGAAAGACAGATAGAGAGCAAGGCTCTTGATCAAAGACTAGAGAATTGGAGAAGAGATGTTGAGGAAGCTTGCCATTGCTGTCTGTCTCCAGCTCGTGTGCGTTCGTCGATGATTGGTCCTCGCACGTCTTTAATATTGACTGGTTTTGTTTGTACCACATCGAAAGAAAAGACAAATACACAAGACGAGGAACCATATAAAAGCAAGCCCATGGGCAGTGCAGTATTCATACCTTTCTCGGCCTTTTGGCTAAGATCAAGTGTAGTATCTGTTCTTATCAGTTTAATATCTGATACGTGGGCCAATGGTTCACACGATATTAAATTAATTTTTCAAGGGTGAGGACCCATCACAGCAGCTAGCTGCTGGGGTTCTCGAGCGTCGCCTCTGCGTTGCACTACTGCAGAGGCCAGGCGCGCCCTCCGTTTCAAGATTAAATTTTCGCAAATGAACACTTCATTAGTACCGTTGTTGTTATTCTCTACAGGCATAGCAGCGGAGGTGGAGGAGACAACTTGTCCCATGATTTTGGTAAAGGGTGTAGACGTGTAGAGGAACAACTACTGGTGAATTGATATCCATTGAAGACATTTGACTTGAACTTCAACAAGTTAGGTTTCAACTTGCCGAGGCTTTAGCAAATCTGAGCTCGTCAGGGAAGCTAAAGTTGTAGGAAAACCACTTCACTAGCAGAATACCAGTTGGTTGGCATTACAAGAATCCTCAAGACATCAAAGGTTCAAGAAAGATTTCCTCTAAATTGTTTTCCCTTCAAAATGTCAAAAATTGTGGGCACGTTTAAGCTCATGCCTACAAGTATATCGTCTGAATTGATTTGGTTTTGACTCCACCAAATTAGTGTACAACTCTCTGATCATATAGACAATGAAATAGAAATATATTGAAAGATTACCCTTCATCAGATCAGAAGCCTTACATTGTTCAGCCACTTAAAGAATCAGTGGGCTCTTCACTAAACAAGTGGTGGTAATTCATGTAATCAATTCCGTTTAATCTAATACAACACAAAATCTGCTCCGGCAACTCTTCGACTTTGTTCCCCTGGTAAAAATGAGAATACAAACTCTTCATGAATATCAACTCCACAAACCGCAATAGAAAATAGGTGATAGATTCTACATCTAAAATGGTTTCACTTTCTTTATTCTCGAGTAATAATATGGATACTCGTTAAAAAGGAAGATACACTTGCCTGAATTGTGAGTCCAACATCCAACACGCAAATTTTAAGCCTGTCTAGGAATGCTTCAAAACCTTTCCTAGAGATGTAACTGAACCTGTGCATGTCGATGTCAATCTCGAAGTAATTATGTCCCTGTAAAAGGGTACAAAAGAAACCCTGCTATTTAAGATGGAAAGAATTATAAAACCGTGGCCAACCATGTGGTTGCCATGCTACCAATCGAAGCCTTAGACTGTATTACATCCTGACACAGAAAGCCACTTCTAAACAAAGTAGCAGAATAGCAACTTAGGCATGCAAGTGCAGAGATGGCCCACACACCAGAATACAGTAATAAATCATTTTTGTTTTCCAAAAACGAAGGTGTCAATGACTATCAAGTACCAGCAGCATGTTTTTTGCCTCGACATAAATCAAGATAGGCAGCAAAAGACAACTGGAAATTGTATTTTATAATCAAGACATTAAAAGTAATGTAAAATTGGATACGAGTAGAATGGAGTTAGAAGACCGGAATAAGTTGTTTGACAACAACATACCAAGTAGAACTCATGTTGCGGACGTGAAAGAACAGGTTTCTCATTGTAAGCCTGCATGAGCTTCCTTTCTGCAGCACTTAAATGAAGATCTTCTACGTTCGCAACACGGCCCAATATCTTCAACCTTTCTCGGAAAGGTATAGTTGTATCTACACGAAAACCTTTGACCCTTTCAACTTCATCATCAATTAATCGCTGTTTCAAGAAGGATGGGGATATGAAACAATAAGAACAGGAATTTAAATCATTTAATAATGAAGAAAACATGAGACAAAAGGCAGTGCAAAAAAAGAATGCAACATGCCTAGAATTAACATTTTATAAAGGTTGACAAATTAAAATAAGAAAACAGCACACAAGCAAAAAAGCCTCATTCTTTTTCCTTTTTTCAGCATCATTGCCAAAGATAACATGCGGCAGGGAGGTTTATAAATGCTCTGAAGTGGCGATTTATGATAAGATATTAAAAAAGAATGATCATCTTACTCTGATGCTTTCCTGAAAGTGGGTTGGAAGTTCCTTAGAGTAACTATCAGAAAGCTTAAAATACAAAACAAAATTTGCTCCTTCTCCATCTGTTTCACTCTGAAAAATTGCGGCAGGATACAGTGGAATCTGTCGAACCCACAGTGAGTCAGCAAAAATACATAACACAAGCAAACTAAGAAACCAAAAAAAGAAAAGGATATTTTCATTCTCATCTAACTACACTGTCAGGAAATCCTGAATAACTGCATCCATGTACTTACAGAAAAAATGAAAATACCTGAACATTTACAACAAGGATAGGTGGGACCTTCCCGGCAGAGTTAATAGCAGGGAGGTTCACAAACCGAGCTATATGATCAATTTTTCGTGGAGACAAGAACACATCAACACCAAATGGATAGTATGCAGCACAGTTAGGAGCAAATTCCTTCTTCTTGTCCCTGACACGAGGGGAAGAAAGAAAAAAGATATTCAGTAGGAATTGTGTGAGATCACACTCTATCAAGTTTAAATGAATGAATATTGATTGACAAAGGATCGTAAATACTGTGATATTACACTTTATCAAGTCTACAATAAATGAAAAACAATGATTGACTGATAAAAAAAGATGTAAATACTATCTTAGCATTAAAATTATATTTTCACACATGCATTTGGAGCTGTGTATGAAAAAAACCAACTCAATTCCATCAGCTTAGCTTCACCTGAAATAATTCTTTCCTCGAACTTTAAAACTACATGGCTCGATTTGCGACCAACAATCGAGCATTTTTTTCTCCACCGGACAAAAGGGTACTTGGGACCCTGCTTGTGGTCTGTGCAGAATCGTCTTTGAAGAAACTGAAACCATACAGAACAAAACAAATAAAGAGGTCATTTTACATGTATACACTACTTTTACAAAGGGCAAACGTGCTTTTTGAATTTTGATGCACTACACAATACACTGCCTCTACTAACATACTAGAAGGGGCATGCATCGATTTGTAAAATTCCTTTGGTATAAACCTCAACCACACATAATAAGCATCGGGAGCTTCATAACAAGACCAAGTGCTTTACTTTTTCCCCATGAAAACAAACGCCTATAGCATATGCACGCTTTTGGCAGTTCTAGTTTACATCTTCTCAAGTAATGTACCTCTAACATCAAATCCTAAATTCTTAATCCCAGCAATTGAAAGCAATCGTAAATCACAGCCCAAAGATGGAGTTTGATGGAAGTGCGTTTTTTAAAAATAAATGAACTTGTCAGGTGAATTTTCAATGAACGAAAGCATGTAGAACAAAATTGTCAATATATCAGCAAATCAGGTTACACATATAACACAGGTAAGTAGATTGGGAATATAGTAAGAAACTATTTTTTTGACATAAACTCGTATGTATAAGTCGTAATGCTCATCATGAGACGCCATGTTGAATCAACACTTATGCCTTTGTTCCTTTAAAAGAACCAAAACAATTGCAAGGAAAGAAACAAGTTTGCAGACTTATATGATACAGTTGGAAGTATTGTCCATGTTAAACCAAAACCAAATCAGAAATCATATAATAACTAGAAAAATATCAGACGCGAATAAAATTTTACAAAGATAGAACGATACTTTTGACTTTTGGCAAGTAGCAGTAGAAAGCAATTTCATTAAGGCTGTGTCAAAGTAGACCACTTCTCCAAAATACTGCTAACAAGATTAGCAGTGAGATGGAATGTAAGGTAAGAACTCCCTCAGTGATCTAAGATTCACACCACTTGTTCAACTAACAAATGACCAAAGAGATTAGAGAGCAAACGGTATGTTGGAAACTCCAAACACGTGCAAGCTAATTATCGGGCACAGCATCTATCATTTATTATATCCAACACAGCTTGATACCATGGTGCTTTCAAAATTGAAGCAGCGTATGTGAGCAATTAAGTTGACATAGTAGCAAAAAACAGTTCAAATATGCTAATCATGAACCCAGCCTCGATCCCAAAAGCTTAAATCTAAATAACTCAATCTATAACGATGACAATCACAATCTCAAATGATCAAGAGAGTTGCACCAAGTTTAATGACAAGAACGATCAATAAAAACAATGAGAACGAATGAAGATTACTTTCGTTTGCCTCCAAATTAATGTTGCAACTGTAAAAGTGGACAGATACAGAACTTACATAAAGTGTTGCTAGAATTCCCTTCCTTCCACTTGAATGGGGGTTTTAAGGCACCCTTTTTCCTTGTACTTGGTGAACTAGAGCTTAGCGATCTTCTCTTTTCAACCGATGGAACAGCTGAGGCGAGACAAGGCAAGCAGTTGCCAGGAATAGTTCCGCAGATGTCTAATAATCCTTCCTCCTTACCAGCATTTTCATCCACAGAGGTGATTTCATCAAGGAACACTGGTTGCTTTACTTCATTTGAAAGTCCATCAGATTTGGATAGGGAATCGACATAATCTGAATTGAGGACCTGAATATTTGATTGTTTAGTGAAGTTACTAACAGGACCATGTGTGGAATTTCCAGATAAATCCCCCGCCTGCCGCATCTGATCAGTGAAGGAGGAATCTTGCATATTGACATTATTATAGTCTCCATGATTGGCAACTCTGCCAGATGCAATACTTGACAGTGATGCACCTTCAAAGCCATTTAGAGATAAGACATCTGTAGATGATGTATCCACAATTAGCAAAAACAAATCTCTGATTGATCGGCAAAAGAAGAATGAGACAACCAAAATTCATATGCACAGTAGAAATCAGCATCCTCATTTTACCATCTGGAAAACTTTCAAAATCTTCATCGCAATCAGACTCAAATTTTGAAGCTGAGTCAAACCATGGCTCCTCGATATTTCCTGCTGCAAATTGCAGTCTAATAAATCAGACGCATGTCTAAAGCAAGTAAAAGGAGGAAACAATGTCCACAATCATAAACGATTTCAGAACAAAGATAACAGCATCTACAGCATGTAAAAGGAGGAAACAATGTCCACAATCAGACATGATTTCAGAGCAAAGATAACGACATCGCGTCATGAATTGGACCAGATACCAGAAATGAATGTTCAACTAATCAAAAAGTGCGCAAGCTTGAATATTAATATTATCATATTGTAAGAAATATGACTTCTTTTGAAAAATGAGAATCGGGAAATGTCCATTCTGTGTTAGAACAAATCATTTTTCAAAAAAGTCATCGCTCAAGCTCAATACAGGAAAAGAGATAGAACATGGTAATAATCAGAAAGAAACCACTGGAGTGGTCTATTGGGAAGCTGCCAATTTGCAATGTAGTCAAATAATCATCGGGCAAGATCTGTACTAGGGATGACACACCAATCAGCTCCAAAGTTTCAAGCTTAAATCATTGGTCAACCTTCTTCTTCTAATGTCAAGAAGATCAGAGAGCAAAAGGCAGCTCCTGGGTTAGGCATTAAAACCCACTCAAATTGTCGATATCCTCTTCATAAACTTCATTCCCTTAATCACCGAAAGAATTAGGAAAACGAAAAATCACATTTCAAACGTCTATTATTTCCCAAGGTAATAAACCTTGTTGAATTCAGCTGAAGAGCCTAGAACATATATCTCATCTCCTAAGGTAATTGAGCTTGCATTCATCTGTAGTGCCTAAAAGATGGAATCAGGATAGAAAGTAACAGGGAATTACTTCCACATATGCCAGAAACCTTGCTTCAAGTTTAAATAAAGTTGGGGGAGGAAGGAAAAGGAAATGGACCACTTGCCTACATTTCATGCAAAGAGATCAGCCATGCACCCCCTACATCATTTATCAAAAGTAATCCAAACTCCGAAAGGAAAATACAAATTCCAAACCCAAAATGTAACAAGCGACGAACAAATCATCATATCACTAGAGAGAGAGCCCGCCAAAACAATTTAGCCAAAAATAAAATGAACAGTGAAATGCTGGTAAATGAGACCAAAAAAAAAAAGATGTGAAAAAGAAGGGAAGTTGTTGTTGGCATAGAAGAAGGAGGACCTTCAAAAGTGGGGTTGGTGGAGGAAGGGAGACGAAGCGGAGGAGCAGCAGGAGCATGGCCATCAGACCTGTCATCTCTACATGGCGGCACTGATCTTCTCTTGACAGTAGTATTTTCCTTGCCTTTCCTGCGTAACTTTATCTTTTCTGAAGAACTCAATCTGCAACGAGCACACCCCTCTGGAGTTGACACACAGGCCCCCATATTATTTTCTTCTCTGGCTTTCAACTATAAAAAATCAAAAAAGCAACAGCGGCATCATCATCAGCAGAGGAAAAGGAAAGAGAGATGAAGGGAAGGAGATCACTTCTTCTTCCATAACAGGGCAGAAATAACTCCAAAAATATTATATACTACCCTGCATTCATTATAAGCAACCACCAAACCATTATTTATTCACAAAAAAAATCTTTTATTTCCACAGAAATTAAATTTCTTTTCTTTTTAATGAATTAGAAAATAAAATTACAGGTAATGGGACTGTTTTGGACTAAAGTCAATGTATATTGCTTTATTAAGGAAAAAGGTCGGTGTTGACGGGGCAAACAGTGACGGCAGTTTGTAGGCCTGCGTGAGGCATCCATTATGGGAACTGGGATCCACTTCTTAATATTTCGCCACGTGGGTGAACATCATTAGCCCAACGTGTGCCCGTCCTATGTCTTGGGTTGATAGTGAGTGCTCGGGGGGTTTGCTAGTTTATGTTGTCTACGCGTTTGAAAAATACATTTTATTTTAAAAAGTATTGAATTGGTATTTTTTTAATTTTTTTTATTATTTTAAAAATTAAAAATACTTTTTAATTAAAAAATAATTTTAAAAAATAACTCTATCACGATATCGAACCAACCTGAAAGTGAGAACTTATTTGTTAAGAGTTGGTAGACCAAAACCAATACGTCTTGCTCTTGTTCCCTATCTTAAATTATTAATTAATTAGCATAAAAGTAGCAACTAATTAATGTTAATGTTATTAATGAAAGAATTAATTAATTACAAGGGTTTATTAACAATCAAAGGTTTAATGTCTGCAATGTCGCATTAACCTAGGAACCCCAGAGGTATAATCAGTAAGCTTTACATGTATTTTATTACATTCAACCCGTTAATCAAACCAAACATCAATACCAACGACCAATGAGATTATACGATTGATAAATACTCAATGTAGGGAGGGGGGTGTAGGAATTCTTTTGAAAAATAAATTTTCCTTAAGTATTTTTTTTCTTTTTTCTCACTTTAGAAATTTTATTTTATTTTCTATTCAAAATTGCAATATCAGGCTTTTTTTTTACTTTCTTTTTATTTTTAAAGGGAATAGCTTTTCTATTTTTTTTATTTTTCTATTCAGTATTAATAAGATTTTATAATTTGTTTTATATGTAGAGTTGTGTTAGCCTTTTAACAAAATGAGATTTCGATAAATAAAAATTAAATATTTTAAAAATTTCTTTATAGTTATGATATTCTTTTTTCTTTAAAGATTTTGAGTTGTAACAAACTCTTCTTGATAGTGGGACCTATTATAGGATTACTTTTACAAAGATATTATACTAGAAATTCACGATAAGACACCTCAACAAATATGTTATGTCAAGGAATTATGATAAGAAAGCTCATGTAAATATATTAAAAATCCACAACAGGATGGTTCATATAAAAAATTATTCGTTATGAAGGACAATTTTTAACTAGCATCTAAATTAAAAATTGAGTTTCTTTCGATCTAAAAAGATCGCATGAACATCTATTTTCTTATTCAATATCACAATATTGAGCTTTTTTAATTTTTTTTAATTTAAAATGAGGAGTTTTCTGTTTTTTTATTTAGTATTAATAGTGATTTCTATTTCTTTATTTTATATAAAAATTTATAATATTTTTTGACAAGTTAGACTATGATGAATAAAAACAAATTATATTGAGTAATTATGATATTTTTGTTATTTTATGATATCAAATCCCAGTATTTTTCGCTTATAAAACAATTTTATTTTGATAATATTTGATTGCGGGATTCAAGTGTTTTTTTCTAAAAAATTATTCAATGATTTAAAAAAAATGCTTTCATATGATTTTAATATAAAAATATTAAAAAAAACCATGGAACATCATCTGAAAGAGTAATTTAAAAAAATATATTTTGAATCAGGTTACCAAACATCTCTGCTAATCTACGATTATGATATTTGATTTGAACAGTTGCTTGATAGTGAAAAGTTACTTGTACGAGTCCAGTGGGATAGCTGTAATTTGATAACCTACCACTGCCAGGGTCCCCATCTCATCCTAGTTTTCCAGACAAGGAAGCACGTTTCGATTGTGAACCTCGACATCCTCTTATGGGACGAATAGATCTATAAAAAGTAAAATAATCTTTATTTAAATAATGGTTATTTCAAGCAAACTATATATATATATACACACACACACACATATTAAAAGAGGAAATGATAAATCACGGTAGAGATTATATAATTATATTTTTTTTTTACTTTAATGATGTCAAATTTATAATTTTATTTTTTTTTCATTTTTTTTTACTCTTTTCTATCTTTGTACTTCGCATATTTATTATTTTATATTTAATCTATTTACCACCATTTTTTTGTTATTATCTTCATTTATTTGTATTTTTTTAGTTTATCTTTTTTTTTCTTTATTTTTTTTTAAAATTATTATTTTTTATTCTTTACACTTTAAATATTTATCAATCTACACTTAGCTTATTTATACCATTATTTTTGTTATTGTTTTTATTATTTTATAATTTATATATATATATATTTTAAAATATATATTATAAAAAGATTAAAAGGAAATAGTATTTCACCAAGTGATTGCAACATTGTTTTATTTTTCAATTATATTAAAAATTATTTTTTGAATACATATGATATTCACTTTATTTTATTATATATAAGCATCAGTTTTTTTATCCACAATTATATTTTTTATTCAATGTTAAAAAACATGTTAATAACACCTACACGTTTATTATTTTATATAAAAAACAATTATTCGACTCGCAGCTAGGGAGTCGAATAGATATGCTAATAATTTTATCTTTTTTATTTTTGACACAAATAGTTATTGATGAATTTAGTTAAATGATTTTTTTATATAAAAAATCATGTAAAAAAACTCTATATTATTATTTTTTTGCTCGATTAAATCAAGTTTCATTCAAGTTTCATTTAGTTTATTTTTTAAAAAAAATATTATTTTTTATTCTCTATACTTGAAATATTTATCAATCTACACTTAGCTTATTTATACCATTATTTTTGTTATTATCTTTATTATTTTGTAATTTTTTAATATATTTTTTTAAAAATATATATTATAAAAAGATTAAAAGCAAATAGTATTTCACCGCAGTGATTGCAATATTGTTTTATTTTTCAATTACGTTAAAAATTAACTTAAGATCTTACGTGTTTTTATAAATACATATGATATTCACTTTATTTTATTATATGTAAGCATTAGTTTTTTTATCCACAATTATATTTTTTATTCAATATTAAAAAACATGTTAATAACACCTACACGTTTATTATTTTATATAGAAAACAATTATTCAACTCGCAGCTAGGGAGTCGAATAGATATGCTAATAATTTTATCTTTTTTATTTATTGACACAAATAGTTCTTGATCTATTTAGTTAAATGATTTTTTTATATATAAAAAATCATGTTGAAAAACCCTATATTATTATTTTTTGACTCGATTAAATCAAGTTTCATTCAAGTTATAACTTGATCGATGGAGTTGTGGATTAATTTGTTATATTGACTGCTTTTAACCCGGTTAATTTCTAATTTGGTTTGGTATAAAAACGGGGTCAGGATTGATGAGAAGATCTCAAGCTTGGGAAGAAAAAAATCGTTTACTTTCCCTTATTTTCCCCTCCCTCGATCATCGCAGTCTGCCATACATGTTGCTGGAGGAGCGTGTTTCCCCATGCCCAAAAGGATAAGATAGTTTCCTACAGTGGAGAATTCAAGGAGTCCGTTGCATCTCTCATCATGGTTCATCACCGCTTTAAGCAAGACACCAATGACCAAACTAAACCTCTGCCATGACAAGTGGCAGACCCGCTTGCTCTTCTCGTCAAGTTTGCACACTGATCGCCCTAAAATCACGTGCAACCCTAGATATTGGGTCATATGCACGTGCTCATGTACCGAAATAAATGAAAACTTGGATTAGCATTTAATTTTCTTTAGCCTTACTTGAAGAGATGAAAAGAAAATCAAAGGGGCTAATCATAAGGAATCTATCTTGTAATACCAAATCAAAGAAGCACTGGACCTCAACACCAACTGAAGTTGGAGGGGATGCTCTGCAGTCTTCTATTATTGACTAGCAGGGGTTTTTGGTGCTTTATAAAAATGTTTTTGCCTTGAAAAAACATTAAAAACAGTAAATAAAAGTTGAATCTAATGTTTGACTGTACATCATTAACAACTTTGCCTCGTCTAGTTGACTTTTACAGTCAGATACACAGTTCTAGGGATCATCATATCACACATGGGGAACAACCACCAGCCCAAAACAATGGTGGGCAGCAGAGAGGCATCAGACAGCTTCTAGAGAGCCGAGCTATGATCAACCTGAGCTAACTATTTCGGCGACAAGGGTGTGAAATGGTTTCAGGAACTGAAAATTTCGGCTTGTTCTTGTCCTGACAAGTCATGAATGAGAAACCACAAAGCTGGCCCAAAAGAAGCAAGATGGGCTGCGTTCACTACAGTCTAACCGAATTACTTTTTAAGTTTTAGAGTTCTATTCGTTGATATTAAAAATAGGGGTTTCCTACTCGTACAATCATATAATTTTATAAGTTAATATATATTTAACGTATAAATTTAAATTAAATTTTTTAAAAAAAAAATCAAACTTTGATTCTTGCAAATACGCTTTATGCTATCTGTTTATATATATATATTTCATTAACCTTAATTAAAATTATTTTTTTCCTAATTAAATTTTAAACAAAACATCCACACTTAAATTAAAATATTCATATAAAAATTATTTTCGGATGTACAAAGTGATGATAATGTAAAAAATATACATTAATTCTTACTAAACTAAGGTTTTATATATAGAAAACGAGAGAGAGTGTAAGAAAAATAGCTGGTCAAAATGAACCCATGTAGAAGGATATTGAATTACATTCCCATGGAATTCCACTAAAATTCCACAAACAAATTGTTATATTTTTCTACCTCAAGCTCTCTTTTCTAATCGGTAGAAGACTTGGGGCACCCCCTCCCCTGTTTAACTATTCAACACTTCAAATTATTTGTTATTGTATAGTCTGGTTAATAATAATTGATTTACATAACACTACTGTAACCATACTAAAATTTTCATTTTTATTTTAATTATGTTATATTTTTATTTACTATTTGACTGAAATGATGAATATATAATTAGTTAAAATTTCACTTATAATTTAATTTTACAATTCAAATTTACATTATATTTTTTATATCGGGTCAAAAAAATATATGTATGACAACCTTGGTTTTATCTGCATCCAGAAAAGAATAGCAGTCTCAATGGCCAACTTCAGAATAAAGGCAACCGAGGCAAGCATAAAACTGGAAAACAACTTGATAACAGCACTCAGTATGCGGAAGGATGCAATGTGTGCTTTGATGATTTTGGGACGTTATAGTTTCTCAGATACAGATATAGCCAAACGAAAACACACAAGCAAACGCTTTCACAAAGCAGCCAACCGCACTCACAGTCTTACAGAGCAAATACCCTAAAATGAAAAACTGTGATGCTTAACATGGATCTTGTGAGGTCTCCGCCTGGGTCGTTGAACACTCAGAATCTAAGTGGTGTGCTATTGCGGTGCAGTTAACCTATCAACATACATTACCAGATTTAGAGGTTGTCTTATCACAGAGATCCCAGCCAAGGTTCTTCCATGCAAATAATTGGTTGGAGGAACAGAATATCCAATATGGAACAGCTAGAATGGATCTCAGCCTAAGAGCATCTAAAAGCTTACTGTGGCACAGAAAAGTATTTCATACCTTCGCATTGTCTACAGAAATGCATGGACCATTAGCTGCAGAGTGATGTTCAGAGCAAGGTGACTGCAAGGGAGAACATGTGGGCTGCCAAAGTGTTATCACGAAGAAAAAATTATGATGCTGTTTCACTTCGGTACTAGTCCATAAAATTATTGATTGTCTAACAAAAACTTGCCTCTGCCACGCTGGAGTTGGAGCGACTGTCCTCTTGCAAGATGTTTCCATCTGAATTATGCCGCCAACCTTTCAGTGAAAATGTATGAAAATGTTGGTAAAATTCATGCTAGCTGTAGGCATTAATGTGAGCAAGAATTAAATGCATTTCTATTTTCGACGGGCACTGCATATCCCTTCACAGAACATAAACATATACAGAATCGTCAAAGTTCATGTTTCACATGGATTTTGAATATAAACAACAGATAGCATCCACGTTTGGGAATTATAGGAGTGACATTTCAAATTTCAAATACAATGTCCATGCTGGCTCCAATTCTTCGAGTTACTAAAACAGAAACAAAAATATCATTGGACAGCAAAATGACATTGACTGATCTTTTTTTTTTTTAATAATTCATTGTGCGTGTTTTAATAAACTAAGCAAACGGGTGCTTCCTCAATCATTATACATGTCTCTCATAAAAAATAAAAACTTATATTAGCTGGTTCCTTAATTCTTGTATAAAAGTAACCGACCAAATTCAGCCAGTATCTGTAGTTGTAGTTGAAAAAGAAACATGTGAGAGGAAGAACAATATTCAAACAAAATTACAAATCCTGTACCAACCACCTTGGGTTGACAGAAATCAATTTTAGCCATTATACTAACAAGTTTAGCTTATCTTCTCCAGATGTTAAATCTTCTTTCAGAATCCATGCCAAGATTATACCTCACAGATCTAGGAATAGGGTAACAATATGAAATTCCTTTTACATGTCAATTACCACATGACCAATCCCTATAGCAGAAAACAATACAGAGAAGGAAGAGGAAACCTCGATTTTCTCCTGTTCCCATACTGGAAGCTTTGTTGGGAGATGGCTCTCCACTGTTTTGAACTAAGTCTTCAATCCTAGTCAGGCAATCATAAACGTTGTTACAAGTAAGAAATAGCTTCCAAATAGAGGTATAAGTTTAATGCACTATCCCATTCTTTAGGCATTCAACACAAGAGGACTCTACACTTCAATAGACAACATCAAAGTTTCATGCAAGACTAAGACTCCTCCAGGACTTGTCCAAAGCTATAATCATATTTTTAACTCTCTGCTGTAGAATGGTATACTCCGGCGATCAAATAAATAATCTACACTGTCAAGCAGAGGGAAATACGGTTTTGCTGGGTTTTTACTTAAGACACTCTTAGCTTCCATAATACAGCATGCTAATTACTTCAACAAAGAAAATTATTCCATGGCTTGGCACTTGTGTCGTCAAGAATCTTGTTCAATTACCTGTCAGTATCTTCCTTTGTCACAACCATATCACAGTCTCCTTGGCACTCTAGTAAAGAGGAGAATAACCTTTTATCCTGATGTAAAAGTAAAGTTTATTTCAACCAAAGAAGCAAACAAAATCAAGGTAGTCCAAAATTTAAATACAATATTATCTAAAAAATTCTTCAGAGACATCACAAGGTGCATAATAAAAAAGAGATAAGATATTATAGCAGAAAACACATTTTCACTTAGATTGACGTAGAGATCAGCATGCTAGAACAAGTTTAGGTCAACAGCTGAACAATTTTAACAATACAACAATCAAAGTGGCCAGTTTGAATCTACAAATAGAAATTTATAGGGAATGGTAAGATTTTAGATTAGCACTTCACCCATATGCCATAATAATAGTAGGTCACATGGATCCAAGAGATATTTCATATCATCGACAAAGTGTTAAACGGAATCATTATAATATTGGAAAGCTTCTTACAAATAGGATTGAAACAGAGATAGCTTTAAGTTCAGAGAATCATATAGTGAAGAAGAAAATAAAATATTTTTCTAACCTCTTCATTCATATTTACAACAGTCTCCTGAATCTTCTGTAATATTATTGCTAAACCCCCCACTTCACAGTGCAATGCCTGATTATAAAGCATTAAAAACTGCATTCAGAAACCAATGTGCATTAACAAGTAGAATTCACATGAGCAGCCAACAGTTTCAACCTCTTTCTCAGAAATTAGATTCTGTATTACTGCATCCTTTGCAAATAGAGTTTTCTGAAGGTGAGGATGGTTAAGGAAGCTCATACAATATATATTCAGCAAAATGCCCACAGCAGCAAAACAGAACAATGAGATACTCAATGCCTAGATGGATATCTCTTCGATTTGAGTTTGACATCTGTTATTAAGTTTTGCCACTTCCAGCTGCTCTTCTAGCTCTGAAATGATTCTGTCCTTTCTTCGGAACTCATCCTCGTCACCTTTTAATCTATTTTCCAAGTTGCGGATCCTTTCTGCAAGAAAAGCAAGGCGAATTTAGCTCCATCAAGTTATATCTGGATCTTGAAAAGCTATGTTATTCAGAATTAAACAATACCCAAACAGTTGGTAAGCTCTCATTCTCAGATCACGACTGGCAAACAATTGGTACATTCTCATTCTCAGATCACAACTGGCATTGTTTTAACATTGACAGGAAACAACTCAATTCATGTCTTTCAATGATCCTCAATCCTGAACTGGTCAAGGATCTATCTCTCCCATCCATTTCTGTAATGAGCTAATATTTATGCAAGCTAGTATGACACTAATCATTATTTATCACATCAACCACATCATTATTGACCTCGACTGATCCAATTTGATTAACCATGCATCCATGAGCTGACCTTTCATATGGCCAAACCAATTCAAACAGTCCTCCCTTTACTTATCCTGAATAGGTATCAATCTCAGTCTACCACGAATGAACTCTTTTCCTATCCAGTCCATCTATCTTAACATCTTACCCCAAATACACACATCTTATGAGTAACATATTTTACTGTCCATCAATCACTGTAAAAGCAAAATCAACCCAATAGCAATTTGATTAAATTTACCCTTCAACTAGATGGAAATAGACAAATTCTGGTTTGGCCAAGAGAAGAAATAATTACAAGCAATTACTCTTTTGAATGATGATCAGCAATAACAAGGTCGGAGCAGATGCTAATTACATTTTCATACAATCTAACACAAAACTATAAATGAGGGAAGGTAAAAGAGAACTTGGGCTTACCAAAAAATACATTTTCAAAAGCAGAAACCTTGTCCATCTTGCTCCGCAAGCCAGCCACTGAAATTTGCAAACAAGTTAACAGGACTCTAACACTAATACAACTTTCAATACATCACAAACGGTACCCATCCATTCCGGGAATCCACACATTGCATACAATCTATTCAACTTGAATAAGTAACTGTTTCGAAAGTTACATGCCTACTCCCTCTTTTTCACTGACAAGGAGTTGCACTTTATCCACAAGTTGCTTGATTGACAAAGCCTCCCTTTCTATGGAATCAAATAAAGACAGGTGAGAGTTTATCTTCTCTGATAGGACAATGAGCTTTCTATTTCCGGCTTCAATCGAACGTTTCATTTCGCAGGTTAATTCCTGATCATAAATGCCTCGTCAGTTAGAGAAGGAACACAGAATGCAAGCTTAAAAAAAAAAAAACGAACCTGGTAGGAATTTACAAAACTTTCTTTCGATTGAAGCAGGCTTTGTATTGTTCCTTTCAAATCTTTGTGCTTGTCTTCGAGCAAGGCGTTATCATTTTGAAGGTAACTGACCTAGATCAGTGGCTAAGGAGGTTGGTGATTGCTACAAGCACGTAGTGTGCCAAGAAAATAAAAATAAAAATAAAAATCTAGATTCTTGAACCTTCCTTAGGAGCTTTTGGTGCAATTCATTGGAGGAAGCCAACTCCGATTGTAATTCCTGCAACTGTCTGCGGTATTCCTCATCTGTTTGCTTCTGTTTCTGAATTAGAAGTCGGCATTGCTCAGTGGCCGACTGTTCTCTCTCCTATGTGATGTTGTTACATTCAAAAGAATCAGAAACGATTAGAGAGAGAAAGGGAGACCGAGAGATGAAAAGGTGAAAGAAAGTCTGACCCTGAGACCTCCGACCTCGATAGCTAGGGCTTGGAGCTGGAGCTTGAATTTCGACAGTTTAAGCAACTCCATTTTCCCTCCAAAAATTGCTTAGCCATTAGAATCAACCCTTTAAATGGAAATCCTGGAGATATCGGTTCGGTTCACGCTGCTCGAACCGAACATGTTCCGGAAATGGCCGAAATAACCGAGTTTTATAAGGGTAAACTAGTCCTTTTGCTTTTCAAAAGTTGGGGTGAACAGAAAAATGTGTATAATATATTAATTGAGTAACTTTTTGGAACTCCAGAATAATAGGAAGACTCATAAAATAGAATAAAAATTGTAATAAATTTTTTAAAAAATATACATTAACCTCTTACATGACAACATGTGATTGTTCGTAAAATAAATGAAAATGTATAACTTATAAATGTATAATTTGTAAATATTTAATTTAAATATGCAATTAAAAATATAATTATTTGTAAAAGTGCAATAAAAAATAATGCTGATAGTTGATGCGGTAGAATTATAGTTTTGTATCATAGTTGCAATCTTTTTTAATTTGTAACTTCAATTAAAAATATAAATACCGTTTGAGTAACTTAAAAATAATTTTTTATGTTTTTTTTGATGTATTGATGTAAAAATTTTTATAAAAAAACATTATTTTAATGTATATTTTAGTAAAAGATACTTTAAAAAACAACTGTTTCTACACTTCTAGACATTTCTCAATACAAAAATATAAAAACACAACCACTAATAAAGAAGATTAATATGATCAATTAAAATTATATTGTTTTGATTTTAAATAAATAAATCAAATTTGATTAAATTACGAGTTATTATAATGAGTCATTCAGGTTTCATCGTATAATTTTTTATTTAATTTTTTTAAGACCCTGCTCAAATTAGGTCTTCAATTTACATCTTAAATGGATTCTTCGTGTAATTCTAGGTTAAATAACACATCATTTGTCACTTATTTTGGATTTTAAAAGCTATCAAAAAAGCAGTTTTCATTTTTCATGACATAGAAATACTAGCTCATTGACGGGGGCAAGGTTTAGTGTCTATTTGAGAGTGTTGCAGAGATTGTATTTTCAAAGTGTTTTTATCTTGAAAACATATTAAAATAATATTTTTTTTATTTTAAAATTTTATTTTTAACATTAACATATCAAAATGATCAAAAAACACAAAAAAAATAATAGTATTTTGAAGCTAAAGAAAATCAAAAAAAAAATCAAACGTGATTCGACTACAATATCAAACAGGGCTACTCGACGAGGGCACCTGACCTCACTCGACTATGAAAAAAATAAAATTTTAAAGTTTTAATGCATAAAGTTTGTTTCGGATAAAAATTCTGAAATCATTTCATGTTCTATTTGGGATTTCAAAAGCTATCAAAAAAACAGTTTTCATTTTTCATGAAAAAGGAATACTAGCTCATTGACAGGGGCAAGGTTTGGTGTCTATTTGAGGGTGTTGTAGAGATTGTATTTTCAAAGTGTTTTTATCTTGAAGACACATTAAAATAATATTTTTTTATTTTAAAATTTTATTTTTAACATCAACATATTAAAACGATTAAAAAACACAAAAAAATAATAGTATTTTGAAGCTAAAAAAAATCAAAAAAAATTTAAAGCGTGATTCAACTGCAATGTCAAATAGGGCTACTCGACGAGGGCACTTGACCTCACTCGACTATGGAAAAAATAGAATTTTAAAGTTTTAGTGCATAAAATTTGTTTCAGATAAAAATTCTGGAGTCATTTCATGTCCGTCTATCTGGGAGTGTGGTTGCGGTTATTTTTTAAAGTGTTTTTCACTTAGAAATGTATTAAAATAATATTTTTTTATTTTTAAAAAATTATTTTTGATATCAGCACATCAAAACGATAAAAAAACACTAAAAAAATATTAATTTAAAAAAAATTCAAAATCTTTTTAAAATACTTTTGAAAAAAAAAATAAACAGGGTTTGCGGCCTCTTCTACTACGCAAGATTGTTGCCTCGTTATGATAATAAATTAAGATTTTAGAATTAATTTGCTATGACTTTATTTTAAGTGGCAAGAGCGATTGCAGATTACACGTGTTTTTGTAGTCGTGGCCACACTGAAATTCCCTTTCCTTACCTATAGATAGGAAGCTGAGGTTGGTTTCCAGTTTCCATATAACAGACCTATCTGCTTTGATATCTGTGATCCAAGGCTATATTTACTTATCAATCCAAGTAGCGTGTTTATTCTCAGCCCCGCTGACTCATATCATACAAAATTTTATACCGCTCTTGGGTTATTCTTAAGTTTAAAAAATATTAAATTAATTAAATTATTTTTGAACTTCAGATGAAGCTGAATTTATTTTTTGAATTTTAATTTTTTGAATTTAAATATTTTAAATTTAAACAATTTCTTTTTAAAAAATATTTCTTTTAATTTTAACTATAAACACCATATAGGTTGTGAAAATATATGATTCGACAACGAAAAAGATTTTTTTTATCGTGATTCGAGCTAATCAAATAAAAAAAATTAAAGCTCGAGTACTAATTTGAGTCTGACTCAAGTTTAAGATATTTATAGATAATTTAGCCCTGCAAAATC
>Ga0325404_1001673_pt1 | contig 23458 bp, 20 predicted proteins | sample PopdelMetagenome_18_FD_205664 | JGI IMG/M metagenome (GOLD analysis project Ga0325404, IMG submission 205664) | Populus deltoides microbial communities from Bellville, Georgia, United States - Xylem-Control-R1 | ecosystem: Host-associated > Plants > Phyllosphere > Stem > Wood/Secondary xylem...
CTTTTTAATTAAGAATTTTTCAGTCAATACTATTTGAGAACAGATAAAATATATATATTTTTAATTTATCTAGGGTGATGAATCTTCTCTTTACAACTTAAGTATCTTTTTATTTTAATTTTAAGGATAGTGAAGTGACAAAACTGTCTTTAAAATAAAAAATATATAAATATGGTTCCAAAGGGCGGGTTGTTATTTTTCTTATTTTTAGGTTGACCTAGGGGCTGTTTGGTAATTTAAAAAATAAATACTATAAAAAAAACTGTTGACGTGTGCAACTCACGTGTTAGCACATACAAGGTCGTCCGGTGACCAAAATCCGTCATCTACGATGATGTTTCGAGTGGCGCATTGTCCGCTTCGTATTGGCGAGATGTGTGTTAACGGTAGATGTGCGATTGGGCTCTGATGAGTTTTTTTTTCTTTTCCTCTCTTTTTTTTTTCTCTTAACTTAGAAATTAATGTCAGCCCTTTCAAAAATTGATTGTGTCCTCTAGTTTTTATTTCTATTAATTTTAGTTCTCATTCTTTTTATTACTATTTGTTTTGCTTGTAATACTTTTTGAAGTTTTTTTTTAATTTCAAACCTAAAAATTTTGTTTCATATAGTTTTTGTATTCAATTTAGTCTTTATTCGTTTGATTTTTGTTTTCTTATTATTTTCTTGGTTTTTTTTTTATTTTTAACTCTCAACATTTTATTTTATTTAATTTTTTTATCAAATAATAGTTCATATTTTTTTTATTGTTATTTTTTAATTTATTTTTTTCTTTAATTTAATTCCTAATTATTCTTTTTATTTGGATTTTATACCATATATGATCATCAACACTGGAATGATGGGGACATTGGGGATTGTGATAGATTACTGTATAAAGATTGGACTTTTTGGCATCGCATTTATGGGTATAAAGATTTTATGTAATTTCCTTCCCCACATATTTTCTTTTGGTGAAATTGCTATTCATGCCTCTTCTTTCTTTACTTATCCTTGTAAATTGCAAGAACGAGAGACCAAATGAACCAAACATATTTAAAAAAACAAGAAAATGTTGGGATCTGGATCATTAACTCGGCTAGGCTACATCAAATAAGTTTTTCAATCTCCCAACATCTTATGCACCAAATAAAGAAATCAAGATGAGTGACCATGTTAATATATATTATTTTTTATCTTATACTTGAAAATCCTTCACATTTTCAGTGCTATGTCTATGAGAAATGAAGGAGGCTGTGAAGTCATCAAGAAAGCAATTGAAAAGCTTGGTCTGAGGCATAAAGAGCATAATGCAGTCTATGGAGAAGGGGATTGAGCAGAGACTTACCGGACGGCGGCACGAAACAGAGGATATTAGTACTTTCAATTGGGTAAGAGGGAAAAGAAACAATTTCCTTACTGCTTAAGTTCTCTTATTATAAGATGTCTTACATTAGTTTCTTTACATCCTGTCCGATTGACAGGGTTTGCTAATCGCAAAGCTTCCATTTGTGTTGGCCGTGACATGGAGAGAGAAGGAAAGGGGTATTATGAGGACATAAGGCCTGCTTCAAACATGGATCTATATGTTGCGACTTCCATGATTGTAGAAACCACCATCCTGTGGAAGCCATGAGAATCTCAAGCAACACCTCAGACAAAATAATGTTGTTAGTAGTAGTACTTGTTAAAGAGGCTAGGTTTTCATTAATCATAATATTCTGAAGTGTAGTACTTACAAGGAACCTTGGAAAGATTTGTCTGTAGGATGGATATCTTTCAATTTGTTTCCATTTGTATTTGAGGCTGCAAGGGATGTTATTCCTTTGCTTGCTTGTCTTATGATTGATTCTGCATTTTGTGTTGAATAATGGAATCTTAACTTCAATCACCTTCATGGATACCCAGATTTCCAGTGCCTGGAAATGGTTTAAAAAGATTTTGTTTTGAGGTAATGCAGATCACATCTCTAGTTGTGACTGGATTTAATAAAGTTACTTTATACACTTGAAATTACTCCATGCTTTTCCCTTGAATCATTAATCCTAAATGATTAATCATGGATTCCTAAATGATTAATCATGGATAGTTTAATATATCAGTGAAACTAGATTATTGACCGAGCTCGTACAGGCTATACTAAAAACTTTATAAACAAAAAAATATATATAAGGATTGATAATGTATTTTTTAGTCAAACCGAAATGTAAAACCAAAGGGGAAAAAAATAAAAAATTTATTCATTTTTCTTCCTATTACGTTGAGCACCCTTAAAGTAATCTGCAATTGTCAAAGAACCTGAAGGCATAATATGATTTAAGAACTCGTATCTGTGTCCCATGAACCCATGGTTATAAATTTCAACACTAGCAAAAATTATATTCAATTATTATTTTTTAAATATATAAGTTTGATAGTGATTGTATATTTTATTCAACACTAGCACGCGGGTTGGCAAGCGCCGGAAAAATCAAGGTGGAATGTTGTCTTCAAATCACAGGCGTGGTGCTTCTCAGAAACCTCAATGCTTTAATACAGACAGGCATGGCTAGTCAAGTCTGCACCGTGTGGAGCCTAATCAGTATAGTTAAAGAGACTGCAGTTTTAATATTTTGATAAAATTGAACCACCACACTAAAATCAGTAATAAAAAGAGATCGATAGCAGAAGTAAATCCCATCACGAAACACTTTCACCCTTTCCATTTCTCATATTTACTTACCATTTCTTGCTCACGTCCCCTGCTTTTAGTTGTCCTTGCACCTTTTCTACTTCTTCTTCTCAACAATCTATGGCTGATGCAATTCTTTCTGCTCTCGCGAGTACAATCATGGGGAACTTGAGTTCCCCAATTCTTCAAGATCTTGGACTTGCTGGGGGCCTAAGGACCGAGCTTGAAAATCTCAAGCGCACGTTCAGAACCATTCAAGCTGTGCTGCAAGATGCAGAGGAGAAGCAGTGGAAGAGTGAGCCTATCAAGGTGTGGCTCAGCGACCTCAAGGATGCAGCTTATGTTGTTGATGATGTACTGGATGAGTTTGCAATTGAAGCTCAGTGGCTTCTGCAGCGAAGAGATCTCAAAAATCGAGTAAGATCCTTCTTTTCTTTTGGTCATAATCCACTAGTTTTTCGATTGAAAATGGGGCTTAAATTGAAAAATGTGAGAGAAAAACTGGATGCCATTGCCAATGAGAAAAACAAGTTCAATTTAACACCACAAGTTGGGGACACAGCAGCTGATACCTACGATTGGCGGCTTACCAGCTCACTCGTGAATGAATCAGAAATTTATGGAAGAGGCAAGGAGAAAGAAGAACTAGTCAACATCCTGCTCGCAAATGCAGACAATCTCCCTATTTATGCTATATGGGGAATGGGGGGACTCGGGAAAACAACACTTTCTCAAATGGTCTACAATGAAGAAAGGGTTAAACAACATTTCAGTTTGAGGATCTGGGTGTGCGTATCTACTGATTTCGATGTAAGAAGATTAACAAGAGCCATCATAGAGTCCATTGATGGTGCTTCATGTGATATTCAAGAATTGGATCCCTTGCAACAACGCCTCCAACAAAAGTTAACTGGAAAAAAGTTTTTGCTTGTATTAGATGATGTGTGGGATGATTATGATGAAGGTGGAATAAATTGAAAGAGGTATTAAGGTCCGGAGCTAAAGGTAGTGCTGTGTTAGTAACTACGCGCATTGAGATGGTTGCTCGTAGAATGGCAACAGCTTTTGTCCAGCAAATGGGGAGATTGTCTGAAGAAGATTCTTGGCATTTGTTTCAACGGCTTGCATTTTGGATGAGAAGGACAGAGGAGTGGGCACACCTGGAAGCCATTGGAGTATCAATAGTGAAGAAGTGTGGTGGTGTTCCTTTAGCTATAAAGGCACTCGGGAACCTAATGCGGCTTAAAGATAATGAAGATCAGTGGATAGCTGTCAAAGAAAGTGAGATTTGGGATCTAAGAGAAGAAGCAAGCAAGATTTTACCTGCTTTGAGGTTGAGTTACACTAATCTATCACCACATTTGAAGCAATGCTTTGCGTATTGCGCTATATTTCCAAAAGATCACGTGATGAGGAGGGAGGAGTTGGTTGCTTTGTGGATGGCAAATGGTTTTATTTCTTGCAAAAAAGAAATGGATTTGCACGTCATGGGCATTGAGATATTCAATGAACTAGTGGGAAGGTCATTTCTGCAAGAGGTCGAGGATGATGGATTTGGCAACATAACATGTAAAATGCATGATCTTATGCATGATCTTGCTCAATCCATTGCAGTACAAGAATGCTATAACACCGAAGGCCATGAGGAGTTGGAAATTCCTAAAACTGTTCGTCATGTAGCTTTTAACCACAGACAAGTAGCTCCTCCGGAAGAAAAACTTCTCAATGTCCATTCACTGCGCTCATGTCTTTTGGTGGATTATGATTGGATTCAAAAGCGATGGGGAAAGAGCCTTAATATGTATTCTTCTAGTAAAAAACATCGAGCCTTGAGTTTAAGAAATGTCCGGGTGAAGAAATTGCCAAAGTCAATTTGTGATTTGAAACATCTAAGGTATCTAGATGTGTCAGGCTCCTGGATCACAACACTGCCTGAATGTATAACCTCTCTCCAAAACCTCCAGACACTAGATCTGAGAGATTGCAGAGAACTCATCCAATTACCGAAAGGTATGAAGGAGATGAAAAGTCTCGTATATCTTGACATCACGGGTTGCCATTCACTTCGATTTATGCCTTGTGGAATGGGGCAATTGATATGCCTGCGAAAGCTTACCTTGTTCATTGTGGGCAAGGAGGATGGTCGTTTCATAGGGGAGCTGGAAAGGCTGAATAATCTTGCTGGTGAATTGAGTATCACAGATCTTGATAATGTTAAGAATTCAACAGATGCAAGAACTGCCAATTTGAAGTTGAAGGCAGCTCTTCTATCATTGACTTTATCATGGCAAGTGAATGGAGCTTTCATTATGCGTTCACTACCAAATAATGAGCAGGAGGTCCTTGAAGGGCTTCAGCCTCATTCAAATCTGAAGAAGTTGAGGTTAGTTGGATATGGTGGTTCAAAATTTCCAAATAATTGGATGATGAACTTGAACTTGATGCTACCAAATCTAGTGGAGATGGAGCTAAAAGCATGTCATAACTGTGAACAACTTCCACCATTCGGGAAACTGCAGTTCCTCAAGAATCTTAAGTTACATGCAATGGATGGTGTGAAGTGTATTGACAACAATGTGTATGGAGATGAGCAAGATCCATTCCCATCTTTGGAGACGCTGACTTTCGATTCAATGGAGAGATTAGAGCAATGGGCTGCGTGTACTTTTCCTCGCCTTCGAGAATTGAACATAGTTGATTGCCCTGTGTTGAACGAAATACCAACTATACCCTCTATAAAAAAATTAGATATCCAGGGAGGGAATGTGTCATTGCTGATGTCAGTTCGGAATCTTGTTTCTATCACTTCTCTTCATATTTCATGGATTCCCAACGTGAGGGAGCTTCCCGATGGGTTATTGCAAAATCATACGCTCCTTGAGGATTTACGAATTTTTTATCTGCAAAATCTACAATCTTTGTCAAATAAGGTATTAGATAACCTTTCTGCTCTTAAAAGCTTGTCGATTCAGTGGTGTGATGAACTTGAAAGCTTGCCAGAGGAAGGTCTTCGGAACCTCACTTCTCTGGAGGTTTTACACATAGCTGATTGTGGGAGATTAAATTCTTTGCCAATGAATGGGCTGTGTGGCTTATCTTCTCTTCGTCGCTTTTTGATTCAAGGTTGTAATCAATTTGCATACCTAACAGAGGGAGTGCGACATCTGACAGCACTTGAGTATTTGGGGCTTTATCGATGTCCAAAGCTGAATTCATTGCCAGATAGTATCCAACATCTCACTTCTCTCCTATCTCTAGTGATCTACGATTGTCCAAATTTAGAGAAAAGGTGCGAGAAAGAGAGAGGAAAGGACTGGCCTAAGATAGCTCACATCCCTGACATTGAAATCAACTGAAAAAAGGATGGATTGGACTCATCAACATTGGAATGACAGGGACATTGGGGATTGTAATAGATTACAGCAATTGAACTTTTTGGCATTGCATTTATGGGTATAAAGATTTCATCTTAATTTCCTTCCCCGCGTATTTTCTTTTGGTGAAATTGTTGTTCATGCCTTTTCTTTCTTTACTTAGCCTTGTAAATTACAAGAGCGAGACCACATGAACCTTGAGTTACCATTACCTTGTACTTGCAATTCTACTTCATACTATCTTTGTTTGTCTTATTTTATAAATCATAAATATCTTCATTTTGAGGATCTTCTGGTGTGTTCTTGATAACATTTAGCTAGAACTCTGAATTCTGATTTTCCTAGTTGGGGCATCGACATTGAAATCAGGTTGCTAGAACTCTGAATGCATGTCCTGAGAAGTAGAACACCAAGTAGTCATCTGCCAGACATTCCTCCAGAAGCCACTTCAGGGCATTCTGAAAGTTCTTTGCAGGAATCAATCTTTAATCAGATTCTCCTTTCTGAAAATCCTTTTTGGTTTTCATTATCAAAGGAAATGATAGTAATGCCATCGATCCATAGCCATAGAAGGAAAGGAATGGAGTAGGAAATTATACTGATGATGTAATTCTCGTTTTCTCACTGATGAAATACTGGTGAGAACAAGATGTTCTGTTTCCAGAATTGATGTTACTAATCAGCAAAAGTGCAGGCTTCCTTGGTTTAGCGTCAGAGGATGACATAGAAGTGGCCAAAGGAGGGGATGACAATTCAAAGATATTATGGCACTAGACTTTGGATGGTGAGTAGTCAACTGATGACCATTTGCTGGCACCTATTGGAATTACAGGATCCTCTCTGTTATGCATAATCACCCCTTCTAATCTGGCTGTAACATCAGCATGCATAACCTTGATTAAACCTTCAATTATGAGATGAAAACATAAAGATCAGGTAAATGCTCTATGAAAAAAAAAACAAGATTGACTTGCATTTTTAATTAATCAATGCACTTAAAAGACAGTGATTAGAACTAGACTAATCAACAAGTCTTGAGCTTGATTCTCCCTGATTTACAAGAAACAATAAAAAATGCCTTAACAGATGCCAATGGCTCCTCCTTTTAGATTTTATAGGTAAACAGTGCTGGTAACATCATGGAAAATCTTTCAAACCTCATGTCCAACCCCCATCATCCAATCAGTTTGACTAACACCAGTTGTTACTGCAACAACTGGTGTTAGTCATGGAGCCACTTTTAGCACGCTTCAATTTAGTAGATGCTGTAATAATATTATGAAAATTTGTTGTGGAAATGCTGATTCTGCTTCTCAAGACGATACCAAGTCTGCTCATGAACTTGACAGAGTCACAGGAAACTGATATTACTGGCCATGGAACTTGTAGAAATAATGCTTCTGATCGTCTATGAGCAACACTATCAATTTTAGATGAATTTAAGGAGCAAAATAAATAATTACTCTAGTTTTATGAGATGTTTCCATGATCAATGTGCAACACGACGTGCTTCAAATATCTCCAATTGTTTTCTTTTTTGTTGTTTTCAAATATCTTCAAATACCGAGTCTTCTACTCAACAGCCCTTTTTAATTTGATGTAAAATCCAATGAATCTTGTAATGCATGAAGGAGGTAGGCATTCCTTCTTCATTGCTAGATTGTCCCTAACTGCCAAAGTAGCACCTTATAGTTTGCTAAAGTGGGACAAATTGGTGTCCATACCGCATAGCAAATGGGTTGAGATCATGGCAAGATGCTTAAAGGGTAAGAAGCTACAGAAGCTTGCAATGAAGATGGCAAAATGCACTCGTGGAGGGTTAGAGACCAAACATTGAACTACTTGAAACTACTAAAAGGAAACTCCTTGAATATGGTTTTCAACAGTTGTGAACAAAGAGCTTATCAGGTAATGAGGAGACAACCTGCTTTTATAATTAACACACTAGCCCACCATGGATAAGAATTAACTAAAAAGATAACTTCACTCCACGAGGATGTTTCTTTATTAAATAGAATTGGTGAACAAAAGCAGATGCTGCCGCAAACTGGAGCATCTTATAAGATTGAGCCAAAAAAAACCTGGGAAGTTCAGTGTCTTACACACAAAAAGGTTACAGGGAAATGCTATTACATTGGACATGTTACAGTGAAATAAACAGAATCCAAAAGTAACCTTATTGGATGTACTTCCAAAGTTCCACAAGCTTGTCCCTTTGCCAAACAAGGCCACGGCTTGAATGATTATACAAATAAAAGTGAATTTGCAAGTTTTTTGGAAGGATAAAACAAATCAAGAACTCACTTCTTTAGCAGCAGTGAACTGCATTGAGCCATTATCTTTGATGCCCTGGTAATAGAATCAGTCATATAGAAATTCTCTATAGCAGCCTGGAAAGGAGTTGAATTCATCTTCTGATTAACCTCAGGCTTCAATGAAGCCCAAAAGGTAGCTGGCTCTCTCTCGTCGATGCTCAAGAGGTTTGGTGCAACAGTCCTAATCCGAGATCGGACAGCCCCAATTGTATCATAGGGCAACTGCACCCCTGCTACCTCAGAAAGAGCTCGAATTATCTTCCAATCATCCCTGGAATCACCAACTGTTGGAACTGCAGGCAAAGTCTGCTGCGCACACCCTTCTGTGTTTTCATATGTCCCTTCTTTCTCACTGAATGCTGATGCTGGGAGAATTACATTGGCACGGTACACGCCTCGGTCCCCATGGTGCCCCTGATAAACAACGAAGGCATCACTTGGAAGCTTTTCCAAATCCACATCATCAGCACCCATCAGATACACAAATTTGGCGCTCTCAATACTTTGGATAGATTCTGGCACAAGTCCAAGGTCAAGTGCTGCAGCTTGGGCAGCATTGAGAAGCAGCACATTGAAACCATTCCAATCAGGTCTTACAACATTTCCATTTTTCGCAATGGTTTCAACAGCAGAGAAAATTGCATCCTTGTCTGATCTCTCAAAGAGTCCAGCACCAACAACGATGGCAGGGTTTTTGGCATTTGAAAGTGTTGAGCAAAATGGGTGGCGACCCTCTGCAATTTCAGTAAGAGTTTCAGGACCAGTGCCTAGATGCTCACAATCATAGTTGAATTCTGTCGGAGGGCCAACATAAGCAACCTTAGCATTGCTTCCTCGAACTGTCTTGCGGATTCTGGCATTAACCATGGCAGCTTCTACCCTTGGCTGACAATTCAGCAAAAAATTTATGAGATAATGACAAAGTCTCAATGAACCCAAATGCCTTGGAAACAAGATTATTTCGAAGTCAATGTGGCAAGGAAAAAGTGTAAAACAGTGTACAAGTGCAAAGAACAAATTCAAGACGTCATACAAACAGAAGACAAATTAATGGCTGTGAAGTCATACACAAAGAAATAGCACAAAGCACAGCTGAAATCTAAGAGTTCCATTCTATAAATGACTAAAAATGTCCATACGATTACCTGGGTGCCAACCAAGAGGAAAACATCTGCATTCTCAAGACCACTAATGCCACAGTTCATGATATATCCAGATCGAAGATCAGCATTTGGGCTAGGTCCATTTCCTTCACACCACACATTATTTGACCCCATTTTGTTTAAGAAATCTTTCAGCGCCATCATGGATTCAGCATCACATAGTTTACCAGCAATCCCCACTATTTCCTCTGGTTTAACTTGATGGGCAATCTCAGCAACCACAGCTAAGGCATCATGCCAGCTCACGACCTTGAAGCGCCCATCTGTGCCACGAATCATAGGATCATTTAGCCTCTGCCTCTTTAGACCATCATAGCAAAACCGAGTCTTGTCTGATATCCATTCTTCATTTATATCCTGAAATAGGCCAGTCCAAAATCATGAACAGGCCTTGCAGTCTTGTACACCAAAAAACAATTAAAAATCCATGACATAAAAGCAGAAATTATTGATCTTTTTTTCTTCACCTTTTTAATCTATTATAATCATAGTAGGATATTTAAAACAGAGTATATTGAAGTGCTTTGCCCCATAATTAATTTATGTAAAATACACAACAAAAGAGCCAGAATTAATCAGCTTGATTGTCTTCGAAGTAATTCACTTGAAAGAAATCAAAGCAATAAGATCATAAATCAATCTGTTGAAAGAAACAAGTTAAGAGGACCCAGTAGTCCTTCACAAACTGAAACAGCGGGTCTAACATCACTGAACAATAACTTATTTTGCATAACATAAAACTAGAATAAGCACAGCAGCCTCTTAGAATGCTACAATTAAGCTGTTGATCTATTCATACCCTCTCAAGCAAAGAATCTACAAGTAAATTGATGGATTTTGTATAGTTTAACATTTATTGAACTCATAAAATCCTTGTCAACACCAGAACGAAGATAAAATGCAATGCCACTTGGTAAACCTAATTGCCAAATATAAAACAATAGCCTTATTTCCTATTCACAAAAAATTCTGAGCCCTTCAAAGAACAAGACAAATTTGTTTTAGAAGGAAGCAAGTTGACGTTTTGGTTAGCCCAACCAAAAAAATATCTGAAAAATAATGAAAATAACACACTGCAGTGCAGGGAATCTACCTCATTTAACCGTGGAGTGATGCGCAGGACCTCTGGACCTCTGCTATCAATCCGGATGTTGGATCCAACTGCATCAGAGACATCAATGGTCTCTGTACCTTTCAACTCCCAATTTCGAGCTTTAAATGCAAAAGGTTTTGAGGTAAGGGCTCCCACAGGACAGATATCTATCACATTTCCAGATAGTTCACTTGTCATAAGTTTTTCAACATAAGTTCCAATTTCTTCTCCACTGCCACGACCTAACATGCCAAGATCCTGAACCCCAGCAACTTCTGTTGCAAACCTCACACACCTGTAGGGTCCCAAAAGAATATTTGAGTTCACATCATAAGATAGCACAGTGTGCACAAAACTATAATCAAGATGTATAAATGCTGACAGAAAACAAGAACAAGTTGATGGCAAATTCCAAAGACATCAACTGCAACTGCAACTTCAACTTCAACCATTAGCAAAGCTTACAGATCAACTAATATTGCAAAGCTGCATTCACATGCAATTGCATCAAAGATTTATTACAAGTTTATGGCAAATTACAAAGACATCAACTGCATCTTCAATCATTAGCAAAGCTTACAGATCAAATAATTTGGCAAAGCTGCGTTCACATGCAATTACATCAAAGATTCATTTTTATGCAGTAACCCACAGCACATGACCTAACTTCATCACATCACTAGAGTGAAAAAAAATCAATGAAACAACATATGAAATGCTAAAATGGATTAACCAAGAAAGTAAAAGGAAGATTATCCAAGACCAAATAAGTTGGTTAAAAAGAAAAACACCAAAACCTGTTGGCTTCTGAACAAGTTAATCATAAAAGGGGGTAAAGGATAAAAGTTTTTCCATTGCATGCAGAACTAATTTAGGAATTATTCTATTCATCAATGTGGGACATGCCACATAAATTTCTTTCAAATGTATTTAGAACAGGGAGAGGTGACAAAAGCATGAAAACGCAAACTACTAGATGTCAAAGGTGAACACATCTAAGAAACAGAACAATAAAAGAATATTATCATATTGAATAGAGATTGGATTTCTTGATAAGTCAGAACGATGGCAAGGATTACACTAGCTTCCTTAAGTGGAAGACTGAAAACAGATAAAAAATCAAGTATGAAATGAGCAGTGGAGTCTAACCCAATTTGCACGAAGTAATCTCTTAAAACCTTAATCATGGGGTCAAAGTCCAGGATTCAAACCCTAGCAAGGTCTCAGTGTATCATTCATCAAAAACAGAAAAGAAAAATCAACCACAATGGGGAATAATAGAAAATGACTCACTGACAAGATCTGGTAACTCTTTGCAGCATGAAGATTTTTGTCCAAAGTATGAAATTTATCCTAATTGAAAAGGCTAAACAGAAGCAATTGCATTGCACTCCTAAAGTCAAATTATTGCTTTAAAGAATATGCACATATATGCTGTCATATTCAACGCTGCTTGCACAAAACAAATGTTTGATGATGCAAAATAATCATGTTCGTATAATAGATAACATGAACAAGTGGTTTCAGAATCAAACCTTGTACACTGAATGCAACGAGTCATCACAGTCTTCACCAAAGGGCCAAGATTCTTATCGACAACTGATCGCTTCACTTCAGTGAACCTGCCACGATCAGATCCAAATGCCATAGACTGATCCTGAAGATCACACTCTCCACCTTGATCACAAATTGGACAATCTAATGGGTGATTCATCAGCAAAAATTCCATAACCCCTTCTCGTGCTTTCTTTGCCACAGGTGTGTCTGTCTTAATCTTCATTCCTACAATATAAACCCTCTGATAAATGAAACATCATTAAGAAATAAAACAGACGCTAAAGAGAATACATATTCTTAAACTATGCAATCCTGAAACTTCAATCAACAAATTAAGAAACCAAAAGATCCTAAAAAAAAAAAAGATTATGAAACAAAAGGGAAAAACTAAGGATACATGCAAATTCATACAAAGAGCTTGCATCATAAAATAGCCATTTCTTATAATTATATAAGCAAATCAAAATGCATTTGCATATACAATGCATGCCATAAATCAAATCTGAGATGAATCATATATCTGTGTGTGTGTGATGAAGCTTTTGAAGTAGCAAATAAATCAGAAACATTGACAGCAAAAACAAACCAAAAAACTAGAAACATTAAATCAATCATAATAAAATAAAAACAAAATTTTCTGCTGAGCACATGGCAAGAAACTAAAACCAACAAGTTTCTCAGTCACAAAAGCAGAAAACAAGGAAAAAATCAAAAGAGCAAAAGAGATCACCTGCAAACTTGAAAAGGTGAACTAAACAAAAATGAGACAAAATAATACACATCTAAATGAACCTCCAGGGAAAAAAAAAGCAACGAGAAAAACAATAGCTTTAAGAACAACGAATTACCCATCATGACTTGTTTGGGAGAAAGCAAAAATCATAAATAATAGAATGTTCAATATATCAAACAATTAAAGCACACCATAATCTAGACCCCCAAATGTAGCACATTGTTACATTGCATTTCATACTCAAGGCATCAAAGACACAAATCTATTATAAAAATTGAGCAAACAGATGCCTAATTAAATCTTTTTAATGAAATGATCCATAAGATTCCAATTTCCAAAAAAATAACACTATATATAAAAAATTAAATCCCATTTTCGATTGGTAAATGGATATCCAGAACTAAATTGAAAACCCAGTTAAACCACATGAACACCAATTACCACTTAAGCCCATCAAGATCACACGATCACCATCAAAAGTTAGCAGTCATTTCTACCAATAGAGTAATTAGGGAACTAAGAACCCAAATCACAAAAAGCCAAAAGCCTAAACCATCGATTATCCAAAATGTTCTGTTCTTCAATCAATAATCATACAAATTGCACTCATTTTTACCAAATTAAACACCAAATAAACCAGTTAAAAAATCAAACCCCAAAGAAGTCATAAAAACCCAAAATACAAGTTACAAATAAACAACAAAAATTTCCAATCTTTATTCAACATCCACGCAAATTACACTCATTTCCACCAAATTCACCATCCAGCTCAAAAACTCAAAAAAGAAAAGTCCAACACTCCAAATTCTAATTAAAATCAGCCAAATCACAGACATAAATTATCATTCATTTCTACCTACAAAAAAAATTAAAAAACTAATCACTTCAACAAAAAAAAAATTCACAAAAGGGAAAAATCCTAACCATAAATTACCAAGAATTTCCAATCTTTACTCACAATTAAAACAAATTCCACTCATAATTAAAAAAAAAAAAACTAATCATATCAAGGAAAAAAAACACAAAAGGGGAAAATCCTAACAATGAATTACCAAAAAATTCCGATCCTTACTCACGATTAAAACAAATTCCACTCAATTCCACCAAATTGACAATCCAAATTAAAAAGACAGATAAAAAAAGTCAAAAAACCTACCAGGAAGAGCAGGCATAGCGCAAGAAGCAACAGGCTTAGGACTCTTCTCCACTTCCACAAGACACATACGACAGTTCCCAGCAATCGACAACCGACTATGATAACAAAACCTCGGAATATCAACACCAGCAACTTCACAAGCTTGTAACACAGTCATCCCTTTCGGGATTTTCACTGGGTACCCATCAACAAACACTTCGATTGCATCTTCCGGGTTCGGAAAGTGAACTCGGGCACCACCCAATGGTGTTCGCGGCGGAAGACCAGGTGTTGGGTCGGGTTGTGGGGCGGTTGCGGGTTCGGGTGATTGAAGCTCCGGTTTGGTCACGATGGAGCGTAGAAGAAGGGTTCGGGCAGCAGTTTGAGGTCTTATGAGCCTTGAAGCTAATAAGCCTAAACCCATTTTGTGTTACTTTTTGGTGCCAAGGTTTGAGATCTCAAGTGTTTCTGAGAAAGAAATGGTGGAGAGGAAGAAGGCGTGTGTTAAGTGTCAGCAATGGTTTATGAAGGAGGATTGTTTACGTGGAGGATGATTTGACCGACCCGGATCTGTTTGGGGTGGATCAATGAAATCTGATCATACTTGGTTTTTCATTAATGGGGTTCGAGGTAAAAGTTTGTTTTTGCTTTTGAAAGAGAGTAGGAGGGAATTTAAAAAATGTTTTTTTTTTAAAAAATAATTATTTTTAATATTTTTTTATAATTTTGATATAAAAATAAAAAAAAATTAATATAATTTTAATTAAAAATATTTTAAAAAAAATATTATCATGCATCCATCACAATACTAAATACTTAGAACTTAGTTGATTCATCTTTAGAGCAAAGTTAAGTTTTAAAAATATTAATTCAAAATTAATCGATGGTTTAGTCGAATTAATCAAAATTATTTTTTTTAAGAAATATTTATTTTTAAAAAATGAAATAAATTTGTTTTAAATAATTAATATTATTTTACCAAAGATGATTATTTAAAAAGTATGTAATTAAAGGCATGGAATTTCCTAGATGATTTGAAGAGTTAAGATGAAAAGGAAAATATTAGACTTTATTCTAACATTGTTTAATTTTTACAAAATATATTAATTTTATCATGTAAATCAACTTAAATGGATAATATATGCATATTATTAGGGTTTAGCGTGTAATTAAGTATAAGGGTGATGAATTAATAATTTGCTAAACCTATACTTAATTGGTTTGATATGCAACCAAACTTAAAAGTGCCGAGCCTGACAACTCGTCAAACATATGCTTAATTAGATTTAGTGCGCAACTAAGTCCAAGAATGATTGTTCCTGCAGCTCATCAACTTTATATCCAATTAAGCTCAACATGTAACCAGACTTAAGAGGTATTAATTCTAATAATTTGTCAAATTTATATTCACTTAGGCTCAGTTTATAGTAACGCCAAACAATATTGGACTTGAAAGTGAGCTAGATGGTATTTACGGAGCCTAGAAATATTGAGTATAGAATAAATTCTCACCCTCTTATCAATGAGTTTTTACCTTGACTTTGGATTTTCTAAACAGGAAATGAGTCTCGAAATTCATTTTTCATAGAGCACCAGAAATACAATCAATCACCCACAGAGTTAATGTTTTCTAAACAGGAAATTTGGCTCAAAATTCATTTTTCATAGAGCACCAAAAATACAATCAATCACCCACAGAGTTGATGTATTTTCCCAAATCCTAAAATCCCAACAAGAAAGAGTGTGTTCCAAGAGGAAGGAAGTTGTAATTTGACTCCTGTCATGATCAAAATTCAGAAGGATAACCTACTTCATTAGCTTTGCATAACTGGAAAACATTGACTTGAGGAACAATCCATTCGTAAGGATCGAATTCGATGACAAGAGTTCCCTGTATGATAAGAGGATGCAAGTCAAATAATGCAGCATCCAAGCCAAAGTTAAAATAAACACTAGTGATTTCTATAATGGATTGTGATTGAGAAAAAGTTTTTTAGCTTTGATCCTACCATTTTTAGGTAGTGTAATTCATAAAATCAACCTAAACTAGGATCATCAATCAATCCTGCTTCAAAGCCTTTGCCATATAACCTCTTGTATGAATAATTGCAAGGTAAGCCTCTGTTATGGCAAAACTAGACGATCAGAAACTGCATCCTGCACAATGTAGGCCCGGAGCCGGGTTGTGCGCCAGTTGCTTTGTATCTAGATGGGATCCATCATCCCCATGGGATCGGACGAATCTGATGGAAACACATTCCGAGTTCCAGATTCATGGTTCAGACGTGTTGAATATGCAGGTTCGTACCTGTAATGGAAACCGCATTGCAAGTCCTTTCCCTGTCGTGTGAGCAGACAGAAAAAATAGCAGATCAGTTAAGGCATGCTGCTATCCTATCTATGAAGGCAGTAAAGCATATTGATGTAACACAGCATATCACGCAATAATGGCAGGGAAAAATTCAAATCTTATAGCACCTATGCTAAATTTTATGCAAGGTACGGTTTACTTTTCCATAACATTCATGTTAACACATTCAGCTTTCACTCTTATACGCGGCAGCAGAATAAGCAATCTATCAGTCCTAATTTACCGATCCTTTCTGCAGTTAGATTCTTTGCTTCATACGTAGATATGGTAGTAGAGCTAGCCGTAGAAGGAAATTTCAAAGTACAGAGTCCGTTGGAGCAAGGCAATAACCTGTGTGTGGGTAGAGAAAAGATTACGCACTCAAAGCAACCTCAGTGCCACCTTTAACTTGGTCTGCCCTTGATTGCCATTCCAAACTAGCAGCTTCTAGCCAGTAAGTTACCTGGTCGTGGAAATAGTCCCTTCCCATCTGCCTCTACCTTCATGCACTCACCAGTCACCACCATTGTTGTTGCAATCTTTTGAACAATCAGAGCTTGCATTCTTCATTGAGATTGAAGTTCTATCAGCTAGAAAATTCCATATGAACCTGGAAACATCATTAACATATATATCCAAGATATGGATTTGAAAAAAAAATGGAATTCATTATGTTATGCTTGTTTTTCACATGGAGCCAATGTGGAACATATATATTATACAGACATGCCAGATTTTTCATGTACTGATTTTTGCTTTTGGAATTATATAATATATATGTTTAAAATCCTAGTGCACTTACTGTTTCTTTGAATAATGTTAAATATACACGTATATATTCACATAAAACTTTGAGCTTGTGTAAAATAAAATATTTATGGACCATTCAGAGAAGATTTCAGGAATTAATATTAACAATACTATCAACGTTGGTCAGTTAAAAATCGTGAATTTCTAATAAAGTTTTTGTGTTGTAATTTTAACTATCTAATTTAGAATTTCAGGATGTAAATCTTTACTTGGTTCTGATTTTTAATTTAACTGGACAATATATTTATTCAATAAAACTTAGTTGATTAGCCAAATATGTTACAAATCTCACTGAGTTAACATTAAGAAAAAAAAAATTAAAAAAAAACAAAATGATTTGTTTTAATAAAAATGGTTAAATGGATTACTCCTGAATCACCTACCAATGTTGCCAAACATGGAAGTGCTCCTGAATGCCAAAGCTGCAAGTTCCATTCCTGAATATGATGATTCCAACTACAACAGAGCCAAGGAATTTAAGGCATTTGAGGAAACAAAGGCTGGTGTCAAGGGACTGGTTGACTCTGGTGTGACTAAGATTCCAGGGTTTTTTGTCTACGCACCAGAGAATGTGGAGAAGTCATCAGCATAGGCTAAGACAAACAGTTTACTTTGTCATTTTCTTCAGAAAATAATTTCAGTATCCTATAAAAAAATGTTGTTTTCACCATTTTGTAGCTATCACCAATGACAAGTTCGGAAGTGTGGAGCATAGAGTTCTTGTCGGAGATGTCAGGTCCAGGACATCAGTTGCCTGCTTTTCCATCCAAGTGCAGCGAATCAATTCAAACCATATGGGGTAGTAAAGGAGATTCTATCTGATGGCTCACTGAAATATAGAGGAACTCATATTGCTGAATTTATGGCTTGCATCAGGTCCAGAGGAGTAGACAGTACCTCTGCACTTTCTCATTTTAAGCTGGCTTGATTAGCTCATGCTTGTTGTTTCCAATAACCAATGTAGAAACTAGTTGGAAAACAATTCTCTCCACTGTAATAGAACTTATCCATCCATTGTCATCAAATTCTTCTACCATTTCCTGTTTTCGTTTGAGCAGCTTATGGCATAAATCTACCAGAGTGAACAAAGTGAGTGGTGGAATGACAAAATTTGCGCGGCTTTTTGTAATGAGTAGTAGGATAAGTGTTCAGAATCAACCAAGAACAACAACAACAGCAGCAAAATAAAGCCTTCAACCAAGCTGTTCAAAAAGGAAGTAGTGCAAAAAAATGCATTTCGGCAAGTGATCCCAACAGAGTAAAAATATAAAAGCAAACTCCCATAAAGGTTAATAATGGATCAGTCACCGTGAGGTTAATTGAAGTGTTTCTTATAGATCCTAATTCCCTTTCCGACTAACAATGTCAGCAAGGTGATAATAATGTTATTCTGTTACAAGCTGCTTATTAATGTTCAACATGCATGAAAGAAAGATCAAAATTCAACAAGTTTGTGCAGCAGAAATTGTGAAGCAACAAGCATGGGCTCTAAAATGAGAAAGGGTTAAGATAGACAATACATGAATTGATGAGCTGTAAATTCTGCCAGATTACGGGTTTCCCTGTACAGTGATAGGGCAAAGAAAGGTCAAAGGGAGGTACGGTTCTCTTTGCCTAGCATATTATATTTGTTTTTGTAACATCAGCATGTATTTTCTTTATTGAGCTTGAATGGCCACCCCTGACAGCTCTATTTAATTATACGCAAGTCCTTGTCCTCGATCACCAGCCATTGTTTTCAACATGGAAGTCTCAGATAATGCTGCAAATTCCATTAACGAAGATGAAGAGTCTAACTATGATAGGGGTAAGGAAGTGAAGGCATTTGAAGAAACAAAAGCTTGCGTTAAGGAACTAGTACACCCTGGTGTGAGCAATATTCCCAGGATTTCTGTCCACCCATTAGAGAAAATGTAGAAGTCGTCTTCAGATACTAGTAATATCAGCATTCAGGTTCCAAAAATAGTTTTTGAAGGCTTCAAAAATTCTCTGCGAACGGAGGTTCTCATGAATCAATGGATTCATGACCCCCCTCTGTACGGAGCTATTATTGTAAATATTGGGGACTTCATGCAGGTAAAGTTTTTTTTATATAATTGATTTAGATTTTCTTTTATGAAAAATTGATATGCCAACAGTTTTATTAATTTGAGTAGACAAATGAGTAGAGAGGCAACCTATGAGCTTCTGACAAGCTGGCCGAAATAAGGTCCAGTCTAAATGAGGTAACCTGGAGGCCAAGTCTTCAGTCTGTATTTTGTGCGGAGTGAATTTCCTTCAGACTTGAAGGAACATAATCATCACATGCAAGTGATGATGATGATTCAAGACTTTTAACATAAAAGTTGTGGCTAACTTCATGTCCAAAGTAGTAGACAGCGCCTCAACTCTACCCCATTTAAGCTGGCATGACGAGCTCAAGCCTTGTAAGAAGTTGAATTCATCTCGTTAATTATTCGATTGAATAGAGCTGGCATGCATGATCAATGCAGTGGATGATTCAATTACACAACTCTAAGTTGCTGCCAATGTAAAAGGTATAAAAGAATGCATTTCAGTAGGCAACCCAACATAGAATAAAAATATAAGCAAAGTCACACAAAAGGTTGAAAATGGATCACTCACAGTAAGGTTTAAGTCTTTTGGATGATAATATTATGCTGTTACAAGCTGTTTATTGATGTTCAACATCCATGAAAGAAAGAGAAAATTCAACAAATTCGCGCAGCAGAAATAGTGAAGCAACTAGCATGGCCTCGTCACTTTAAAAGGAGAAAGGACTGAGATAGATGATCCTGTGGACATGTATTGACCCATGAATTCAGCCAAATGAGTTGCCCTATAGATGGGTGTGTCGTCAGAGAGAAGCTCCTTTATTACCCCATATGGTTTCAATTTGTTTGCTGCACCTGGAAAGAAAAAGCTTGCTACTGATGTCCGGGGTCCGACTTCTTGAGCCAAAACTCTATGCTGCACACTTCTGAACTTGTCATTAGTGATAAGCTGCAAAATGAAGAAACAACATGTAGATCATCCATCACAGTAGAAGTTAGAAAACAATTTTTGGCACATTTCCCATCATGACTTCAACATTAACGATTCATATCGTTGCATCGGATAAGGTGCGACACAAATTCTGAAACTATAATTCTGAAAACGTCAGAATAGTGATAATCTAACTTTCTTGTTTAGATGCGATCTCATTCTATTTTGTCAAAGGGAGATAGGTTGCCTCTCTTTGACCGACTCACATAAAAATATTGAAAAAGAAAATCAAAATCATTTTGTTCATAGGAGGAAAATCCTAATCAACTGAAAATATAAGAAATTTTACCTGCATTAAGTCCCCTATATTTACTACAAGTGCTCCTTGCAGAGGTGGGACATCTACCCATTGATTTTGATGATGAACTTGGAGGCCACCCATGTTGTCTTGAACAAGAATAGTCAGAAAAGAAGGGTCTGTATGCTTGGTAGTGCCTATTGTCAAGTCTGGTTCAGGACAAAGTGGGTAATAGTTACCCGCCAATGCTTGAGTATCCATGCATTCAATGCTTGAAAGGTAGTCACAACGAAGCCCGAGTGCTTCTGATAAGAGCTCAGACAGAGTCTTGCTGATTTTGGTCATGTGTTTTGTGTATTCACTTAACTCTTCTCTGCAAGACAAGTTTAGCTGAATCCAGTGGAAAACTCATAGAGAAATGAATTCACAAAGAGACAGTTTTAGATCTTATTGCAAAGTTCTAATACCTTAAAACTTCAGGATATAGTTCAGGGTCAAGTTCACCATCCTGAAAATTTATTGCCACTGTATCCCTCCAAACCGCTGTTTCTTTGGTCAGAACCACTCCTCCATAGAAGAACTTCACTCTTTGTTTAGGATCACGAGAGTACAGCTCCGCCTTCGCTTCCTGGGTTTGCTCGTGGAATCGTTTCACCCCTGCTAACATCTCATCCATGATAGCAACTGGAGTTCCGTGGTTAATAATTTGAAAGAAACCCCATTCTTCTGATGCTTTCCGGATCTCATTTACCACCTCTGATCGCCGACAACTTTCAAACCCTTCGAAGTCTATAATTGGAACCTGATGGCTGATATTGCTAGACTTGGATGATGACTTCAGCACATTCTCTGGTGGGTGGACAAAACACCTGGGAATCCTGGTCACACCAGAATCAACAAGTCCCTTAACACCAGCTTTTGTTGCATCGATTGCTTTCACTTCCTTGTCTATGTCATAGTTTAAGCCTTCTTCAAAATTGGAAATCGTGACTTCCATGTTTGCAGAATCGGATGATGATGCTAGTTTTGGTTACAGAAGTAGAGTTTCTGATTACTGTAAAGGGCTTGTGTCTAATTAACTAGAGCAGTCAGATGGTCATAATTGAAGCATAAGAAAAATTGTAACCTGGAATGGCCCATCAGAACTTTTGATCTTCCTGGTCTAGCCTTAATTATGAGACATCATGAAAGGTCTGCAATCCCATCCTCAAATCTCTCCCTCCCTCTCTCTCTCTCCCAGTTCTCTTCGTATGATAATTTTGTTTACTATTGCCTAGGTCCACTCTAGCCTGCATGATTGAATCCATTCAATTCTTTCTTTGTTACATCTTTGAATTAGTCTCAGTCGAAAGAATTGAAAGAATACATAAGAATTGAAAGAATACATAAAGTATTGAAAGTGATTTTAAACACACAAAATTGACCTTTTCCTTAATTAATCTCTCATTCTTTTGATTTAGTTTCCACCCTTGCTCTTACCTGATCAGATCCATGCTTTCACTTTCCATGATCATTTCTATAAACATAAGAGAGTAATTGGATTGGTGTTCGGAATCATTCAAGAACAACAAAAAGCCCTCAAGCAAGCTGTTGAAGTAAGAAGCATAAAAGTGCCTGTGTCTCGGGCAAGTAATTCCACATAGAGTAAAAATACAAACGCGATGTCACATAAAAGGTTGAAAATGGATCCTTCACCACAAGGTTTAATTCTTTTGTGTAATCCAAACTCAACCAACAATTTCAACAAGGTAATGAGAATGTTATTAGTGTTACAAGCTATCTAGTGAACTTGTCATTGGTGAAAAGCTAAAATTGAAGAAAACAACACTTTTAGGTCATTACATTTAGAATGATTCTATGTCTGAGACAAAGATAGCCACGTCCTGAAAAGGTCATCAAACTTTAGACAACATCAAGTTATAGTGAGTTATGATTTTCGATCCATTTCTATCAATCTTGAGGACTTAATTGCAGACATTTATGTCATGTACAACCACTCAAGAGAGAGTGTCATATGATCAATGCTTTGTTTCATTGCAAGACAGTACTTGAATTCGACCTTTCGAGCTTGTCCGAGACAGGCAGGTTGCCTCCCTTTGACAAACTCAAATAAAACTGTTGCTGCATAAACTATTACGTACCTGCCGCCATTAAGTCCCCTATATTTATTAGAAGAGCTCCCTGCAGAGGGGACATCAATCCATTGATTCTGATGACGAACCTGGAGGCCATCCATGTTTTCTTGCAGAACTATACTTGGAAAAGGACGGGTCTGTATGTTAGGTACTGAGGCCAAGCGTCAAGGCTGGTTCAGGGAAAGCAGGGTAATAATGACCCACCAATGACTCAGTTTTCATGCATTCTATGCTTGAAAGGTAATTGCAACGAAGCCCGAGTGCTTCAGGTAAGAGTTCAGATAGTGTCTTGCTGATCTTGATCATGTGTCTGATACATTCACTAACCTCTTCTCTACAAGATAAGCTTCACCTCTTGAGGTTCCTCATGGAATCGTCTTGCACCTGCTAACATCTCATCCGCGACACTAGCAGGAATCCCATGATCGATTAACAACTTGAAAGAAACCCCAGTTTTCTGATGCTTTGCGAATCTCATTCACAACCTCTATCCGCCGAGAACTTCCAAACCCTTCAAAGTCTATCGTTGGAACCTGAAGGCCGAAATTGCTAGACTTAGATGACGACTTTTGAACTTTCTCTGATGGGCGGATAAAAAGCCTGGGAATGTTGGGCACACCTGAGTCTCCTAGTTCCTTCACACCGGCTTTTGTTTCATCGAATGGTTTCACTTCCTTGGCTTGATCATAGTTGGATCCATCTTAAGGATTAATAGAACTTGCAGCGTTGGAAATCATAATTTCCATGTTTGCAACAGTACTGAGTGAGTGATCTTATTGAAGATTTCGTGCCTGGTGAAGATGGAAAGGAATTCAATAATGAAGGAAAGAGAGGCTCACCACGATGAGAAGTCCAAAATCAA
>Ga0325404_1001674_pt1 | contig 23457 bp, 10 predicted proteins | sample PopdelMetagenome_18_FD_205664 | JGI IMG/M metagenome (GOLD analysis project Ga0325404, IMG submission 205664) | Populus deltoides microbial communities from Bellville, Georgia, United States - Xylem-Control-R1 | ecosystem: Host-associated > Plants > Phyllosphere > Stem > Wood/Secondary xylem...
TAAAGATAATCAGGTTTTCTCTAAAAATGGGTATGCATCACTTTCAAAACATGAACGCTCACATTCTCCCAACGCAGGAAAAAATGCCTTTAGATGTTGTCAAAAGAAGAAGCCTTTATAATTACAATTTTTTATACCCATTTTCCCATATCCCAAAAGGCTGATGATTATGGCATTTTCGGATAACATTTTCTTTTATTTTTTTATTTTTTTTTAAAAACGATAAATACAGTGGTGTTTAGCATTGAAAAGAAAAATAAATTAAAGGTCCTGCCGTCAATAAAGTTTGGTAGCAAAGAAGAATATATTTGACCCAGTCAATGAGCACCTGATAACTATAAAAAAAAAAAAAAAGAGGCGCATGGACGGTCACAATAATCTCGTCAACGTGTAAGCATCTTGTAGCTCTTCGTGCCCCCATCTCAGTCAATATGATAGAACCTCTCCACGTGACAATCTTACAGGCATCCGCACCCTCTTACTCATTCCGATTCCCACTTCCCGTGACGTTATTTATAAGCATCCACCGTCTCTCTTCTTGGCAAGATAAGAAAAGCCCTCTTAGAAGGAAAGGAAAAAAAATGGTGAGAGAGAAGAGGGAGAGAAGGGATGACAACCGGCGTTACAGGGGAGTGAGGATGAGAAAGTGGGGAAAATGGGTAGCAGAAATAAGGCAACCAAACAGTAGAAATAGAATATGGTTAGGTTCATATAATACCGCAGAGGAAGCAGCAAGAGCATATGATGCTGCTGTTTTATGTTTACGTGGGCCTTCGGCGACGTTTAATTTTCCATCGAATGTACCAGAAATTCCTGCAACGACAGAGATATTGCCTCCCGCGCAGATTAGGGAGGTTGCTTTTAGGCATGCAAGAAGGGGGAGTACTTTGGAAGCCGCAGAGAGGATTGTGGAATCTGGGTTGTTTGAAGGGCCGTCTGGGATGAGTGGAGAGGTGTATCTGGGTGGCAAAGGCGATGGGGCGGAAAGTTTAGAGGGAGTTTCGAGTGGGGTATGTTATCAAACATCTGGTGTGTGGACAGTTTAAGTTTGTTTGTGGTGCTTTTTCTTCTTCTTCTTCTTCTTCTTCTTCTTTACTGTCCCGTGACTTGGGAGTGTCGATTGAGCTGATAGAATTAATTGACATAGAGAGGAAAGATTTGGTCGAAGGAATTGATTGGAAATTTTGGTTGATACATGTAGGGTCTACCTTTTTCTTTGATGTAAAAAAGAAAAAAAAAAGGAAAAATGATAATAATAGTTTTTTTTTTTTAATGAAATAACCATCTTTCAATGGCAAAAGAAGAGGTTGCTTGCTCTTGATATCAGATTTTCATTTCATTATTTTTTTTTTAAAAAAAAGTTGATTAGGAGACAAGGAAAGGAGATGATTAGTGTTTCTTTAATGATGAAAAGAGCTTTTTAACGTAACAAAATGAATGCCTCTTTCTCTTGAAACAAAATAGTTACACATCTTTTTTAATTTGTAAGAGCTCGAATTATGAATAATGAAATAGACCTATGAACCTATGAAAGAGATCAGGTCTGAGAAGAGGTCACGAGAAGCGATCAGAAGAAGATGTGATCCACTATGTCGACGAGGTAATTAATTATAAGGATTCATCATGATGTGAATATTATTCTGAACAAAAACCTATAGTAGATTGTACTCGTAGAAATTATAAATTATGAAATATATATATGATTGTTAGAAAGGAAATGTATTAATAGGAATACAAGTTGTTTCCTTCTGATTTATTATGAATAATTTGTATAATTTCATGGAATTACGTTGAAAAAAAATAATTTATCTCGTTAAAAGGTTTATAATCCCTTAAATAAATCTAAAATTTAATCTGAATAAATTAAAAAAATCTAGAAATTAGGTTTATTGACAACACCAAATTCACCTTGAAATTTTTCAAACATCAACTTTTGACACTCGATTATTAATAATAAATAGTAGGTTGGTCCATTGATTTTTTTTAGCCAAAAATTTCTTATACTTTATTGGACTATCAAAGTGCTCTTCATTTTATGAGAGAATCCTTGTAGATTCTAATTTAAAGATTTATAGGATTTATACAACCCTCATGCTCGATGACATCTTGAGTTTCTTCCTCATCGAATCTTTGTGGTTGATCCTAATCTACACAAGAACTAGAATCATAAAAAAATTTAGTTCCAATACCATATTCTTACAATTCTTAAGGCTTCTTACCTTTGCCAACACACGATTTAATTTTGCAATCCATATATGAATATCTTCTATCTCTAGTTCTTGAACATCTCTTTTAAATTTTATAATATGTCCTTACATTTCTTCTATCACCAGTTCTTGAACACCTCTTTTAAATTTTGTAATATGTTCTTGCATTTCTTCTATCATCAGTTCTTGAACATTTCTCTTCCGATGGAAAACCTCATCATCCTCTCTTAACCAAACATGTTATGCTTTACGATTCAACCATGATTATTTCAGCTCACAACACTAAACACTAAGAATCATTGAGCTCTAATATCAACTGATGTAGATGAAAATAACATAAGAAATAAAACAAGTACAAGAACATATAATTATGCTTCTTGTTGAAAATGAAAGTTAAAGGCACCAAACAATGCTATTTCAAAAGCATGGTGCGACTGTCATCTCCCTCACGCATGCATGGCATTTTTTCTTGTTTTTTTTTTTGCAGCTATTTTTAGCCCAACTTTAAATACAAGTTTCTCTTTCTCACATGAACATTAAATGACAACAAACACATCCACCTCTTTCTATGCACTTGTATTTCATTTTCATCCAAAGACCCACCTTATTATCTCTATGTGATGGTAGAAAATACATGCCAAAATAGCCAACCTTAGCATGTTATACAAAGTGAACAAGAATGGTGGATGGCCACTATTGACTTAATAAGATCAATAAACAAGATTATCCCATCTAAAAAAGTTCTAGGACCATCCCCTGCCCATAAATAGAGGGATATAGTGAGAAAGAAAAGGGAGGGTATAAAGAGAGAGAATTCAAACTTGAGACAGAGATAATGGGTATAAAGAGACCATGCCCAAACACCAAAAAACCCAAATTGTGAGGAAGAAAATAATGTGTTTTTTTTTCATTAAATCAATTCATTTAAAACCAAAGAGTTCTAAAAGATAGAAAGAAGCAAGAAAAAAAAGTATCAACCAAATATAAAAGAGGAACCCTTGTTTAGAGAGAAAAAACCATCATAATCATCTCCACCACTAGCTAACCATTGTAACAACCATTAGAAGCCTGTATAAAACATCCATATTCTGCTGAAACCATCATTAAAGTAAGTCACAACTCTTTTTCTTCTTTTTCTTTCTTTAGGGTTTATGGAAAAAATAGTATATAATGTTACCTTTTATTTTAAAATACATGAACAACATAAAAAAAAAGGTGTTTTTAGACTTAGTTAGGATAAATTTAGACATTGGATTTTTTTTAATAAAAAATACAAAAAATATGATGGTTAAGTATGTGAAAAATGCATGGATAAAAAATTAAATTTGAGCTTTTTAGGGTTTTTGTGTGTTATTTAAGTTTTTCATGCCTCTTATTTCTTAAAAAAATCAGAATAAATATGATGATTTTTATTAGAAGACAAATACATGAAAGAAAAACCAAAACTTGTGTTCTTAGGTTTGCTTGTAACCTAGACTTGGAATAATAAAGTTAAGGTTTTGAAATATGCTTTGTTTTTAGATGATGATGCATGCAAAAGACTCTAGTTCAAGTGTTGCATGCTTCCTTGATTATGAAAAAAATTATGACATGTTGTTTCTTGTTTAGATGATGTATGAATGAGTAATATGAGATTTGAATATTTTATTCTTAGGATTTAATTGTCATCTAGAGTTTTATTTCCTATGTGTTTCAAATTTCATGCATTTTGGCCAAACCTCTCACAAAACAAAAATAATTTTTTGCATTTAATTAGTATTCATGCAAGTTTTGTAATTAACATGTTATTTCCATGTTCTCATTTTACTATGGCATCTCCTCATTTCTAAAACAAGAAGAAAAACAAAACTTAATTATTATGTTGCTTGTTTTCATATAAGGTTTTATAACATGTTTCTAAAACCCATTAAGATTTGATCCATATTAAAAAGGTCTTTATGGGTCGACATTCTAAAACCCTTTAAAAAATCTAAGATAAGTCTAATATAATGTTTTAGGATAGTCTGATTCATTATTAATTTTTTTTTTGAATGAAATCAAAATTCTTTATGTATAATTGACAAAATCTCATTTTAATGTATTAATGCTAAGAATTTTATAAAATCGATGAAATCACCTATTTTAAGGATTTCTTAAAATTGATAAAGTCACCTATTTTAAGGATTAATGTCAAAAATTTTCTATACCGATAAAATTGCCTACTTTTAGGCATTAACGTAAAACATTCTTCTAAATAAACAAAATCATCTATTTTTAGGGATTAACATCAAATTTTTGTTTTATCAATGAGTCTCTTATTCTTAAGGACCGACACCATTTTTCATTAAAATAGATCATGAATAAACTTTTAAATAAAGTTAGGCAATCAATATCATGAATAAGATAAAACACATACTGAAGGTATTCTTTTATTTGAAAGGATACGGTAAGGGTGATGTTTATTTTTTCTTAAGCATAACTAACGTAGTGCTTGAATTTCTAGAACTAGTGTTTGTTTTAGGATTTCTCGTTTCCTTTAATTACCAAGTGGCGGCTCCATTTATTTTTGTTTTTTCCTTCAAACATTCGTCGAGTCCTATAATTTTTTGTCATGGTATGATAATAATTATAAGGAATCTTATTGTATCAAAGCATTGTTCCAAATATTTCTAGTCAATGTTCTATTAAGATTGGACATTAATCAGAGCTATTAAGACTTATACACATTGTGTTTTTTTTCTTTATGAAAGGAAATAGATATTCTTATAAGGTGATGTGTGAGGGATACCTAGAACTAATAAATAAGTGCTTGTAAAATAACAAGTATACTAAACCCAATAGAGATTACTCATATATATATATATAGAAAGATTCACGTGACAGTTGTGTAAGTGATTCTTAAATTTGAGATCACTAAATTATCTTATAAAGAGAATGTTATATTTTGATACTAACTATATGTTCCCTTAATCAAAGGTAAAAAATGGACATATATTAGGTATAACATGAACTATATAAATGTATTTAAGTAATTATGAGAGGATTCATCACCGTAAGTGAATTAGAGAAAATTTTCTACATATTTTTAAATAGTATTGATTGTAAAATTCTTGCGCAAGACAAAATGAAACTTGAAAAGGGCTCAAATCTTATTTGAAGAATCAATGATTATGATATTGAAAATAAACATGATTTCACAAAGCATACATACTCTATGCTTAAATATCTATATACAAACATTCTTGATAAATAAACAATAATTACACTAAGAAACTAGCTATTGAAAGGTTAAGTTAAACTATATATGACTTTTCTAATATTTGGAGGATCATGACATTTTACTAGATGTTGCGTTTGATCTTCAAATATAAATCAATCAGTTTTTTGAATTGAAAGTGAGTTAAATTATTTAATTTATTTGATCCTATTATGATTATGATTTATATTTTAGGTAATATATTAGAAACCTAATGGGTCACACAAATTAAGAGTTACCAGTACGAAATTAAATCAAGATAATTAATCAAGTATGACTTAATTATAAATAAGTTTTGGAAATTAAAGATTAAAATTTAATAACAAGGGATTACAATTCTTGACTTAGAAAAATCAAGTAGGGACTTGATTGCACAAATTTCTAATAATTATCTTTAAATAATATATGTGATATTTTTAAAGGGGAAAAGTGATTTTTTTTTAATTAATATGGAATATAAGGTTTTTTTTTTTATATATATAAATAGAATCTTATGCCTCATATTTTTATTAACATATACAACTAAAACAAAAGAAAAGAAAAGAGTTAGCATATATTAATCATTCTCTTCTAAAAGGTTTAAAAGATTTTTAATATGGTGATTTGTATAGATTATTGTTGGAGATCGATAATTGAATAACTTATTATGACTTATGATAACCTAGCCACAAAGACTTAGCCAAACCTTAGAAAGATGAATTAATCTTTATGTAATCTTTGCTCACACCCTAAACAACCCTATATTTTTTAACGAGATCCATGAGACTAAAAAAATTTAAAATTACTTTTTTTCACTGTATTTATATGTTTTAGGAAACCCAATAGAGATATCATCAAACTGGTCGTTAATTTTTAAAGACATGTATTCATTGTGTGTACAAAATCAATTGTATTATCTTTGGTAGCAAAACCCAATTGTCATGCTAAATTTTCATTGCATTGACCATGACTCTCTTCATCATTTTTATTATATCCTAGGCATATAACTTGAACAAGCAACATTTTATTATCAACTCTAAATCTATCTTGTTGTTCTAGTATTAAAGAAACTGTAACACCTAAAAGGAGGATGAATTAGGTGTATCACTAATATTAACAAATAATGCAAATTAATTCAAATATATATAATAACCAACAATATAATTATATTGCTTAAAGTAAAGAGATAGGGAGAGAATTTGCAAATTTATTTTTAATGTGGTTTGACAGTCTACATCCACACTTCAAAAACCAAACTATACTTAAGTATTGTATTCTTTAACTTGTTCAAGCTTTAGAGTACAATGACCATTTGATAATCCACACCAAGATTTTTACACCACTTGAAGATATTTTTTCTTCAAGATTTTTCTCCCACTTAAAGATATTCTCTTTTCAATATTTTCTTGGTAAAAATACCTCATCAAAACCAAAAGTTTTTACCTAACTCTCAAAGGTTTACAAATGTAATTTTTGTTATCATAATTTACTCTCTTAATATAATGAATATTACAATTGAAACTTCTAATATCTCACAATATAGCATATATAAGAAAAAAAAAGTGTTTAAGTGTAGTAAGAATGAGAATATATACTATTGTGCAAGATTATGAAGGTTTTATTATATAAATTTTAAGTATAATTAAAGATTGATATTTTTGTTATGTTTTCATTTAGAATAACTTGTATATGATATATGTTAAGAATCCCTTTCTAATTTTACAATTAGACAAATTATATATATATATATATATATATATATATATATATAGTAAAAACTAACTATTTATAGTCATCATAGCTCCACCAACAGCTAAAACAGTTGACCAGTTTTGATTGGTCAAGCCAATTGGTTGATTAGTTCTTGCAGAGTTTCTAAGTGTTCATTGTTAATGAATAAGCGATCGACCAATTTATTTATTCATACCAAATGGTCGATTGATTCATGCAAAATTCTAGTTTTGAAGAATTAACTTAGGTGAATTCTTAGAATCATCTATTTTAGATTATATTAGATTATTTTTCAATCCTTTAATGCATGCAAAATGGGTGTGTGAGTTTATTTTAATTGTGTTATCAAGTAAGATATAAAGATTTACAATGAGCATTTAAAATGAATATTAAATCTAAGTCGTCATTTTTCTTCCCTTTTGAACTTCTTAATTGATTTATTCATGAAATCCTTAATACTTGTTGATATGTTCTTTAAATAAACTTGTTTAAAACTTATCCTCAATAATGCATATTATTAGTCAATTTAGTACTTTATTGCTATCATTAAAATATATAAAACATGAATATTTGACCTAAAGGTCAACAACTTTATCTACATACCTTTAATTTAATCTCTTAACTATACTTTTGGAGTTCTTCCTATTGCTTTCTTTACTAAGTAGTCTTTAATCAAAAAAGAAATTTTCTAATATCTTAAATATAGAAGCATTGAAGATGATATGTAGTGTCTTTTTATACAAGAGAAAAAATCTTGACTAGTGGCCTATAGTCTTTGAGAAATCCCTCACATGAACGCATTTAAAGTGACATTTTATTCCTTCAGTCACTTCTTCGATTTGTTCTAAGCCTTTAAAAACCACAATGTTTGGACAAGCTCTATTTACAGTATAATACATTAGTATTAGTATGTTCTAGGCTATAGAAAGTCATCATATTTAAAGAAGAAAAGGGTTTGATAGGCTGAGAGACAACACAAAAAAGAAACTGTAAGAACATAAGACAAGTAATACAATTGGGTGGTATAAAAAGTAAAGTGTTTTCATAGTTCTTTCTATTGCTTTCTAGACTAGGCTGTTTTTCATCAAAAAAGGATTTTTTTTACTTGAAAAGATTTAAAATGATATTTTATTACTATTGTCACTTCTTTAACTTTTTCTAGGTTATTAAAAGTCACCATGTTTGGATGAGTTTTATCCAAAGTATAAAACATTGGGAATAAAGTGGAATAAAGGAATCCTAGTTATATAACTAACAATTGCGGGTTGTATGGTTCACAAGAATAATAATTGTTCTTTGAAATCGGATCTTTACTAGCCCAAATTATAGATCTCAATAAGTTATAACACTTTTTCAATATATAGTATTTTCTTTCCTTTCAGTATATATCTTTTAAAATTGAGGAAGAAATACCCATTGAGATCTTGTCCTCATTAATGCTAGAGGGGATAATTTAATGTCACTTTTATTTGTGATGTTTAGGAGGATTTCTACATATGTTTTTAAGAGAAAATATGAAAGGAGGATTATAAAAGGCTCCCTTTTAAGTAAGAGTCTAGATTAAGACTTGATTTCACATTGTTGATCCTTTAAAAATAGGCAGTTCCCTATGCCTGAACCCACCATACATTCCATAAAGTTTTTCCTTCATCATAAATGGCTCATCCTCTTATATAGTTTGGCATTCTCCCAATTCCTTGTAAATATAATTGAGAATAAAAGGCTCTAATGCCATTATTCTACCTTTAGCCAATGTCATTGTCGTCTTTAGGTATGCTTTAGTGGGTTTTATAGACATGAAACAAATCAAATAGCTACATATCTAATATAGTAGGAAAGTTATTGTTCTTTGTGTGAGGGTAAGTATGTTTTTTCTGTCCCTCTTTTTATTAAAATAATGAATTTAGGAGCACCTAACACTAAATCTCTTTATTAATATTTGAATGAAAGGACAAAGCTCCTTATCTGTTAGATATAAGCCTTCTATTATGGCTAGGTCATACAAGTCAATATTTTTCACTCTATACCTAAATAAAAAAAAAACATTACTAGATTTTGACACACACACACACACACTTATAGAGAGAGAGAGAGAGAGAGAGAGAGAGAGAGAGAGAGAGAGAGAGAGAGAGAGAGAGAGAGAGAGAGAGAGAGAGAGAGAGAGCAGCCAATAATTCTTTGTTAGGTTTGGTGGTGAATTTGGATAGCTAAATGGCATAAAAAGTATTTTGACATTTCCATTGTTCATTGAAGTCTTATTGCATCCTATTCAGATACTTGATATATAATCTGCAACAACAATACTAGGCTATATTGAAATTCATTTCTTCTAAATATTTGACATCGTCATCTTTTAATGAAAGTCTTTTCTTTTTCGATGACCAACATGAATGGGTGTTCTTCATAGGATGGTTGTTTTTTTCTTATAAAATAGGTCAGGCCATTCTCTTTTTGTGTTTTTTGCAACAATGATTGTGAATAAATTGAAATGGGATAAACTATCTGTATGATTTTGGAAACTAGTAATAAGCATAATATTGGTGCAACAAAGCTTGAGGCTATTATTTTGGTGTCCTTGAGGAAGAAGAAAAAGGTTTGGGGTTCTTAATTTTTTCCTTGTGAAAAATTATCATGAGCTTTTAAAAGAAAAATTGAGGGTTTTGTATGCAAGATGAATAACCGAAGAAAAATAAAGCAATAGGATTCTAAACATTGCATCTAAAAGCCAAAGCATGTATGATTTTTGAAAAGAAATAATTGATTGATATGTTAGACAAGCATAAAGAGCATGGTCAATTTTTTGGGAAACAAGTGCTCCTTTCCATGTCATTTATGGTCAATTAATTTGATCGATTTCAGCATTAAATGACACAGGATATCACCTTATTTTTTTTCTAAAACAAAGAAATATAGAGGCATTGTTTATATAAAAAATAAACATCCACTTATTGATTATATAAGAAAATTAATCGTCCATAGAAGGCTGAAATCGATCGTGATTTAAGAGATCAACCATAAAAGATAAGAAATAATTGACCAAGGGGATTATATGTCATGATCATCCATGAGTGCTAGAAGACATGATTGACTATGAAAAGGTATTCAACCATAGAGATAGTGTTTCAAGTTATTAACAGGAAGATCAAGTCCTACTCTAAGTAAGAGTCTATAACATATTATACTTGTAAAAATTACAAATTAGTAAGAATACATGATTGCTAGGAAAGAGACATACTAATAGATATACAAATTGTATTAGGATTTTGTAAGCTCCTAGTTTCCATGGATAATTTTTATAGTTCACATAGAATTTGAATTATATACCAATGTAAATAGACCATTCAATTACCGAAAAAATGGTCATCTCTAGATGTTCACCTCTTATTTACAAATTAGTAAGAATACATGATTGCTAGGAAAGTTTCCATGAATAATTTTTAAAGAGCAAGGAATTGTAGTTCATATAGGATTTGAACTACATAACAATGTAAATAGACCAATCAAGTTATCATAAAAGATGATCATCTCTAGATGTACCACTCTTATTTATGCAATTTACTATTACTTCTTGCTTTTTTTTTAATTATGTTTTATTTGTAATAATATATTTTTTTTAGGAAATGCAATATTAGACACCCGTACCTTTTTTTTTTTAAGAATAACATATTGAACACTTATACTCCGTTTGGTTTGTGACAATGGTACTTCTTTTTCTTCGGAATTAAGTTTCTAAATTGTAGACTATTTATTTGTTTTGCCTGGTGTTAAGTTTCTATTATAGTTTTTTCTTCTATATTATTATTGGAAGAAAGAAACAAAAAACAGGTAGCAACTGATCAAGAAAATGATGCATCATATCAACAAATACCCGTGTGTGTATGGGTTGGTTTGGATCTTGGTCGTCATTAGGGCAACACCACATTTGTAGTAGCTGAAAATAGGCTCGGAAAGAACTGCAAGAGCATTCAGCATTTGGATACAAGAGATGGAAAATGCTATCATAAAATGTAGGGAAGATCTGCCAGAGGGTTGCTATTGAAATTTACGAAATTGTCGATCTTTGTACAGTCAAATGTCAATGACAGTTCTCGAGTTTGATAAACCTGGAGACAATAACTGGCGACTCGAGTACAGATATATGTAAATCTCCACATGAAAACATGAAGCCGTAAAGAAACAGAGATATCATCAAACAGATTTCTGTTTCAGAGGACTTGTGTTCATGGTGTAATAATCAGTTTTATCTTTGATAGCAAGATCCAATTGCAGTAATCAATTTTCATTCTTTTGACTATGACTCTCATTGTATCATGTGCATACAGCTTGAACAACCAGCCTGTTATTATCAACGCCAAAGCTATCTTCTACTCCAAATGTTGTTTTTGAGACGTTTATTGAACAACTCTCCTTTCCGATGCACGCCTGAAACACCAGAAAAACTTTCAGGAAGGGAAAAACAAATACCTAATGAATCATCATGTTGTTTGATTTGAAGCACCTTTTCAACTGCAGAAAAGCTACGACTGGCCTCAACGCTGCCTCTCTGGAATGAGCCGCAGCTGCTTCCCTGCGGGTCTCCAAAGCTGGCGTATTGGATATCTGAGATGATTCTTCGTCCACCGTTGCATGATAATTCTAATGTGGTTCCTTCATATGTATTTCCGCATATTGTTTCAGTTGCCGTAATCTGGAAAGAAACATCTGAAGGGTTTCCTCCGATTTCCTCGAACAAAATCAATGTGTTTGAGCCATTGTTGAGGAATGATCTTGGGACATGATACCTGATACAATGCCATCCTTTAAAACCTGATCTTAGGATAATAAGAGTAATGAATAATAAGAGCAGTTATTGATAACACAGTACCATCTTTGAGTTGGATTGCCACAATTTGACAGGCATTTGCCCTCCTTATATTGTCCACGGTAATCACATTTGCCATCGCATCCGTTGGGATCGGCAGTCAATATTGGCCAGAAGCGACCTAGACTATTCCCATTCACCCAGGCATGACCCTTGCCCATACCTTGCAAGTCCACCACCACAGGTTCGGTTCCTGATGGAGCCTGGAAGGTGGTCTAGACGAAGATACAATTTAAAACAATGATCATTGAACAAAATTCCGTTGGAAACTCGGACAAGAGTTGCTGACATAATTTTTCAAGACAATTAATTTTATATCAAATATCAACTGATCAAGAGGCATTTCGTTGGCATGAGGTGCTATTGAGGATTGAGAAGTATACCTTATACCAGGTCATGGCTCTCCCCACACGAAGATTACCTGAGACCCATTTGGCACGGCCTGAAGTTGGATCGTAGAATCGTCCCCCCTCACCATTCAATCCAACCTTAGGCCAAATAAATATAGATGATTAGGTCAATCATTATAAGCGTGCACAAAATCCATAGCTACTGGCAGCTTCCATATAATTTACCTTATAACTCCACTCCTTTGATGATAAATCAGTGGTGGTGTTGCCGCTGTCGATCAACTCAACGGGACCTCCTGCTATGCCTTCAGGTCCCTCATCAAAAAATTCACCATAGTTCTGTGTGGAAAAATAAGACAGGGAATTGTGTGAGAATTGCTTCATTGAATTTAAAGATGCTAATGGAAATTGAAGCTGAACTTGATAAACTGTGGGAACTATAGTAAGCATAAGTACAGTACCTGCAGTCCAACAGTGGCACTGAGCAAAGAAATAATGTTTGTCCCGGGCTTCAGCAAAGCAGGTTTCTCGAATGTGAAAGTGTAACCATGTTGGGAACCTGTTATATTTGGCCAAATCAGACGAGCATGAACGACCGTGCAATGATGATATCAATGTTGATGATTATCCTAAAGATTGATCTGAATTAAGTAAGATCTTACCTATCTCCTTCCCATTAACAAAAGCATGAAGGAATTGCCCTGAATACTTCACACGCAACGTCACATTTTTCGAGGCTGTCCCATTATTGTCAACGCTGTATTGCACAGATGAAGGTGGAGAATGACAACGACGGTGAAATATTTTCTAGGTGTCATCCCCATAGTAATTGAAGCGTAGCACAAGAAGAAATCAATTAATACCTAGTCATGTACCATAAGTAATCACTTTCATCATATGTTGCCGCCTTTTGTTCAAGAAGCTGAGTCGCTTTAAAGCCACCTTGTCCGTGGAGTGGGGCTTTAGTTGCCTCTGGTGCCCACTCCCAGGAGAGTTTTAGAGGTGTATCATTCTCATGTAATTTCTTTACGATCAAAGAGGTTTGGACGTTAACCTGTAAAAACAACTCTTAATCAATAAGCATGTCTTAATGTTCAAGTAATTTTAGAAATGAAAAAACAATAATGTCATAGGAAATGCTTTGGTTTTACCTTTGCAGTGTTGTAAGTTTCCTTGTTACAATCTTGAAGAATACTAACAGACCAAGCAGGCACAAAGTACTTTCCATCTTGTTGCAAGTCAACATCTAGATCATCCATTTTTGTGTTGCTCAGGAAACACAATTTCTACCCATCAATGTTGCTGGTGTACGTAGTCAGCTGATGATGTACATCATGAACTTGTATAAACTGATGCTTACTTCATTCTTGTTATATTGATATCTTATTTATTTTTTCACTTACCTCAACCCACCCATCTGAATATTTTGTTGTTTTCACTGTGCTGTTAGTAAGAATCTTCTCCCCCAGTTTGAGTGCTGCATGGAGGTTTTTGAGGTGTCCCCACTTGGGCTGGTTTAAATTTCCTGAAAGTTCAGATTGAAATTTTCTTATAGTGGTTAATCATAGTAGTGTTCAACAGAGAAAGGATCAATTGATACGTTTCGAGCACAAATCTTCTCAATTTTTTATGCCAGGAAAAACGTCATTAGAGGTGATGAAAGAGCAGACAAGTAATTTTCTGAACGCATGCTTTCAATATTGATGCAGGCATGTAAATGGTTAAATTAATTCAGTGATTACCGTATTCATCAAGTGGTGCATCATAGTCGTAAGATGTTGCGATAAATGGGCCTCCTGACGTGCGTCCAAAGTTGGTTCCTCCATGATACTGAAAATAATACAAACAAACAAAGAAACGAATAAAAGTAATCATTTGAAGAACACACATGCTTGAAGAACTGTCAGAACAGATTATGTTGGGGAGAGTTCGACCATGTAGTAGTTCTGCAACACTCCATTGTACTGGAAAAAGCGTGCCACTGAAAATGCTAAATCTTCGGCAGTCCTGTGTGGATCTTTTTGGCCCCATTTCTTGTACCTACAAGGCAAGTGTGTGGCAGGATTCAAACTCAGTGTGATTAATCGGATGAGTGTAGGGAAGAAAGCTGTGCTTACCATCCAGTCCAGTTTTCAGTCCACATTTTCGGACTTTTTGGATTGTTTGGTGTAAATGTATTGCAGTAGAATCCATTGCATGTGTTAATCTATTAGGGCAACATAAAAGAAAAGAAAAAACGAGTGATCAAAGATATCTACAGGATAAATGAAACTGAAATACAAATGATCAATAGCCCGATACAAAAAAGATAGAAGCGAAGAAGAAAATGCAATAAATACCACGGATGATGGAGCATCGCTCTGCTGGCACATAATCCAGGGTACACCAATATTTTGGGCTACAGCCATTTGTGCGCACCACTGAACGTATGATTTCCCTGCTTCCCCGTAAGGTCCCATGACATTTCCATATTCGTTCTCTATCTGATATATTCAAATATGTTTAGGAGTGAGATTAGAAGCAAGTAATGCGACTAGTAATATGTGTGAAATTGTGGATTAAAAAAGATGGCTGCAGGCCTGCAAACCTGTGCAAGAATTATAGGTCCTCCTTGCGATGCAAAAAGCTTCGCTTCTTTAGCCATGTTCACAATCTTGGTTGTAAAAGTCTGCATTTCATTCTGTACAAAGAAAAGTAAAGTTGAGATTGTAAAACAACCCATTCAATTCAATACTTCAATTCAATAGGTTATGTTTCTAGACTGGATTTTAATAATTTATATAATTCTTGAACACATGATAAAACTCTTAGAACATAAAATTTATTTATATCCATGTTATATTATATTTAATTTTTATTAAATAAAATGAGATTATAAAATAAAAATAGAGATAATAAGATTCAAATTCGTGAAAACTTAGTAAATAAAATTCTAATATTATATCAAAAAAATAAATTTAACCCACTAACTTAAACTTTTAAATAAAATATCAAAATATAATTTATATAATAATGTAATATAGATTATTTCTTGTTCATTATAATTGCCAAACAATAACAAGGAATGTAAGGAGACGAAAACAATAATAAATTTTGGACTTTTATCTCAACATTTATAAGCCCATTCTCTTGAGTTTGAGAAATTATTAGATAGGCCTGGCCATGGCCATGATGGACAACTATTTTTTTATAGTTTCCATAAGTGTGGTCCATGTCGTCGTGAGTCCCATGGATAAGGAGGGTCTAGCATAGTTCAACAGTGGGTTCATTAGGGCAAAAAAAAACAGAAGAAGTTGACAAATTCAAACCTTGAAAATCTCATTGTCTGTCCTGAATTTGATTTCTGGAATATTGTGTAGCCACACAGGGAAGCCCCTGGTAAAGTGGAGAACAAAAAAATAATATTGTAAATCCTGTAACAAGTCCACCATTGAAGAAATTAAAGCTTAAGAGGGACCAATTCGGTAAAAACTATACTTTCATGTGTTTATTACCCGTAGTTCCATTCAGCACAGGCATAAGGACCAATTCGGAGAATGCCATATAGCCCTGCTTCTTGCACTTTCTGGAAAAACTTTACAAAGTCTAGGTTGCCCGTGAAATTATACTGTCATGACAAAATCAAAGAATGGCACAATCGAGATTAAATGGTAGGCAAAGGCAGCCTCTCATCAGGCCGATCGAATATAAAAGCAGGTGAGTTTCCCACCTCACGACGGCGACGCTCATGTGCGTTCCAGAAAATGTATGTTTCAATCGTATCAAGTCCTCCTTCCTTTGCTTTCTGAATCAAATCTGACCACATCTGTAGACAAGACTCAATTAAGTGAGTATATATACCATATTTTAAGACTATGCAATGCTTTAATTAATTTTCTGCAACATTTTCTTTGTTCAATATATATATAATTACCTCAACAGTGCTACGAGGATAGTGAATTGATCCTGAGAGAATAATTTTTCTTTGGCCATTGATGATAACAGCACTAGAATCATATTCAACTGCTGCTGCTGCTGCTGCTGCTGCTGCTGAGCAGGAACCTATCAAACCTAAACTAGCAATGAGAAGAATACCAATCCAGGAACCCGGCATGTTTGCTTGTTCTCATAAAACTGAAAAATTCAGATATGTTTGCTTTGAGATATGTAGAGACTTGTATATATAGGAATGTATCAAGTCCAATACAGCGAAAAACTGATCTCTAAATTTTATCTATGTATAGGCAACCCCATCATTATCCACATTTTTAAGTTATCTAATTTGGGATTTTGAAGGAACGACTTCTACGGCTCTGGGATTTGTAGTTAGTCCGGAACTCATTTAGTTGCAGGAATGTCATTCCTTATATTATTGGCCAAATATAGTTTCCTTTGGAAGGGTACAATTGAATTTATGTTTTTTTTATAAACTAACTTGTATACATGACTAAACTACAATGTGGTTCGAATAAAAAATAATTTGAACGCGGAAAAAAAGTAAAGTTATTTCATATTATTATTAAATACAATTCAATGTACTAACCTTGAACCCTCTCGATCCAACATTTTGCTTACCCTTGATTTAAAATTAATTTGTGTAGAAATTGTCTTAACATGATCTAGTCAATTTAGTTGGCTTGACGAATCCAAAAGCAACCCAGATAATTGATTAAAAAAAACATTTTTTGGCTTTTAAAAAAAGTTCAAGATGATATTTTTTTTTAATATTAAGATAACAACATATTGGATCAATTAGGGTATCATACCTTAACCCACTACCCAGATCATGGACTCCACTGTATTCAATAACTTCGTTATTTTTTAAACTATTTTTTATTTTATGATATGATAATAAAAATAGACCCTCACAAAATTAAACACTAAATCAAATACAAGAACATTTGTTTGAGACTGTGATAACCTCAAAAAAAGCAAACCAAAACAAATTACGAAGATCAATTCAAAATAAACCAAATATTGAATGATGAAGTTGAAAGGAGAAAAAAAATGATTCAATTGAAAGAAAAAAAAAATCAAAAGATGGAACTTCTTAAATGCCAAAATTTCACATGCTTTAAAAACCTTACCAGAACCATTATGTGGCTGAACACCCCCATGTCTACAGGTCCTATGTTATTGAAACCTAACACCATGTTCATGATCAAAATCTTCAGCCTCCTCTTTTGCATTTTCAACTATAGATTCCGTTAAAGGAGAATTAGAAAAAAAAGTGAGATTAAGACTGCTTATTTTTCTGACATGATTATGATTTTACTTGTGTATAAGAAGATATATATTTTAACACTAATGAACTTGATCCTTGTATTCCTAGTGGTTGTGTTTCTTTATTACATGGTAACGAGGATATTTTTCCTGATAAGGTTTCTAGGTAAATTGTCACCTACTAAGGGAATTGAACATCAAATTAAGGCCATAAAAACATTTTCATATATGATAAAATAAAAGCAAAGTAATGAAAACATAGTGGTCGATGCACTATCGTAAAGATATGTACTTCTTTCAAGATTTATATAATGATTATGATGATGATGATTTTGGTATAGGTTATAGTTGTGTCAAGCTCAATCACAAGCCTGAATTTAGGTTTCTTAGAAAGGGTCGATTTGAATATTGATTTTTTCATATTTAAATTCATGGGATTCACATCAGGTAGTATCAAAGCAAGGCTCTAAAATCATTTTATATCCTTTTATCTTTTAGTTTATGCTTTATTTCATCGTTATTGTAATCTAGAACCTAATTGCTGCAAAGCTTTAAAAAAGCGTACTAATTATGATCTGGTTGTCTAAAATTAAAAAAAAAGGAATAAAGATCAAAGAAATTGCACAAAGACGAGAAGTAGGGTAAAGGTCGCAAAATTAAGGTTTTTTCACAAAACTTGGATTCAACAACTCAAATCTATTTTTTTATTCTTGGGATATATTGTTGTCATATCTTGACTTTTAGGGTTGGTTAGTTATTTTTTGTTAGGTTACTTCAAAAAATAAAATAAAAAAGTTAATAACAATCAATTTTGCATCAATTTTGCTTTCTTGATAGTTCCAGCTAGGTAAAAAAAAATATATTAATGTCTTTGCTTAGTTGGGTTATTTTGTTCTTATTTCATTAGTCCTCTTATTTTTATAACTTTTTTGTGTCTTTGTATCATTTATATTTTGCACAAATTCCCTTTGATATTTGCAATTCAATTTTCATAGTTTTTTATTGATAGTTTTTAGTTTTTATTGCTTCTTATTATTTTGGATTGAGCTATTAAGTGGTTAATTTTTCTAATTTATTGTTAATTAGTTCCTTAAAGAACTAAAATTGAGATTGGGTAGTAAAAGGCAAAAGGTGAGCTTATTATAGTGAAAAACCAAAATTTTATGTGAAAAACCAAAATGTTATATGAAATACGAGAGGAGTGACATCTACTAAGAGTAAACTCGTGAGGCAGCGTGTAAGGATATATTTTATCTTACTACTAACATGATTTTTAGATCTTAACGATGTCAATAAAAAGTTGATCATCACCACCGAGAGATAAGAATAATCTAGAATTGGGTTATTTGGCTATGCAATAATAATTAGAGTTGATGAAAATAAAGTTTGGAGTGGTTATAAATGGGATGGTTAGATTGAGAATCGAAGAAGCTAGCCTTCAAGATTGGCTAATCCGTAGAGGTCTAAAGGGTAGAAGACCTATGAGACAAGCTATTTCACTTTTAAATGAATATATAGACAAAAGTAAAGATAGAGAGGTTAAGGATTTTGATCATGAACATGATGCTAGGTTTCGGTAACATTGAACACTCGGACATGGTTAAGTTTTACCATGTGATTATTTTGGCTATAAGAGAACAAATAGGAAATATGATTTCTGTGATGTTGAGTATGCAGTTGATATAGAGGCTTTGGTGATTAGAAGATTGCTAATGTTCAAATTAAGAAGGATGATGTGGAGAAACAAATGAAGAACATTTTCCATGCTAGAAGCGACATAAATAACAAGGTATGTAGTATATATATTGATAGTGAGAGTTGTGCTAATGTTACTACTGCAACACTTGTTAAAAAGTTAAATCTAAACATCATTAAGCATTAAAGACCTTATAGACTTCAATTGTTGAACAAATATGGTGAAGTAAAAGTTACTAAATAAATTTTGATTTTTTTTTCGATTAGAAATTATAAGGATAAGGTTTTGTATGATGTGGTTTCTATGTATGCTACTCATTTACTGTTAGGGTATCCTTGGCAATTTGATTAAAAGGCTAAGCATGATGGGTTTTGAAACATATATTTTCTTGAAAATGATGGAAAAACTTTCAAACTTGTACTATTGTTATGTAGACAAGTTTATGAAGATCAATTAAGACTGAAGAAGAAGAAGAAGAAAGGTGAAGTTAAAAGTTCAAAACAATCATGCGAGGATGTGAGGAAAAGTGAAGTTAATAGGAGCAATGAGAGAATAATTTCTTAGGTTCTTGTAAATATCTTTTCTTTACAACCTTGCTAAACAAAGCCCAAGAAAAGAACTTTTTGTAGACTTATATCGTAAGCATTGTAAAGAGAGGACAATTATCATAACTCAATTTTAACCCCTCCTAATATATATATATATATATATATAAAGAGAAAAATCTTCTTGCCTAAAAAGAAACAAAAATTGCAAAAGAAAAATATATTTCACGCTTTTACTCTGATTTCAGTGATTTTCGTAAATTTTTATTATTTCAAGTGTTATTATTTTTCATCATTTTTGTATATTTTTGTTTTTTGGGCAATCAAGAGAAAAAAAAGACAAAAATAATAATAACAATAAAGAAAATAAAATAAAAAAATGTGCAATTAAGGATAAAATTGAAAGAAATAATAAAAAAGGGTACAATTGGCAAAAAAAACAAAAAAACAATATGAATCCAAGAACTAAACTAGAGAAAACAAAGGAATGAGAAGGATGTAAAAAAGTGCAATTAGGGATTAAATAAAAAAAATTCTAAGAAAATTGTGTGATTGGCAAAGAAAATAAAAAATACAAATTCAATTACTAAAATGGAAAAACAATAAACTTGGAGGATCTATTTTGAAAAAAAATGAAACTTCCCCCTTTAAGTTAAATGGTGCTATTGCATGTAAATAAGAAAAGGTGTGCACCAAACAATGTTGTTTTGGTGCAACCTTGCACCATCTTCGTTTTTTTTCTACAGCACCACCCATTTTCCACCCCTGAATGATTGTATTTTATCCTCTCTAACACATCCTAAACACACCTATTTCTTTTCCTAACATCCCCTCCCTTATAAACATCCATCTCCATAATGAAAATACCCTTGAAATCGCTATAAAAAAAGGTTAAAGGAGGTTAGGCAATCATGATTTTTAACAGAAAAAATGACTTATAGGGATGGGATTTGTCCAATTGGAACCACTCAGGGAGGCTTTTAGAAGCCCTTCCCCTTCTATAAATAGATGAAGAAGAGAATAAAAATTTATTTTTAAATGTAGGTTACTATTCAAAATGAAAAATAAAGTACATTTAACTATTAATGCATGGTTATTATTCATCTATTTATTTTATTTTATTTTTATTGATTTCACATTCACATTATCTTCGTTTAGTAAATTGAGTGTTTGCATTTTTATGTTTGCATGTGCATGTAAAAATTCATTTTTGAAAGTAGGTTACTATTCAAAAATACAAAAAAAAAAAACATTTCATTATTCGGCATGGTTATTATTCACTTATGTATTTTTATTTTATTGACTTCATATTCACATTAGCTTCATTTTGCAAAACATGTTTTCACCTTTTTACATATGCATGTGAGTGCAAATTTTAGGAAATAGGTACTATTCACTCATGATTTTTTATTTTATTTTTATTATCTTTGTATTCACATTAGTTTTATTTTTTAAAATTGTACTTCCACCTTCTTATATATGCATATGCATATAAATATTTATTAAAAAAAAATGTTGATGAGTTTTCAATCAAGTTAGTGTCATGTTTTAATTAAGCTTAGGTTTTAATAGTTAGATCAACATGTCTTTTAGTTTTAGAGACCGACGTAGGCCTAGTATGATATTTTTAACCTTAAAACTAGCTTAATAATGAGTCGACCAACTTAACATCATTTTTTTATTGATCTTGGATTTTAATAGTTAGGTCAATGAGTCTCCTTGTTTTCAAGGATTGGCGTAGGCCTAGCATGATATTATAATCTTAAAGAGTCAACGAGTTTTTTTTTTAAATTAGGGACCAAAGTAGATTTATTATAACACTAGTTTCATCTCATTTTACAAGAATTTATTAAGTTGCAATACTCTATATCTAGGGTTTGATGTTAATTCAATGATCATCCACCAATAATAAATAACTTGTGAATAAGTTCATAAAATAATTGGATACTTAATGGCATACATGAAATTAATTTAGAAAAAAACATGACTAAAGTAATCCTTTTTTTTTTTATCAAATGTTAGAATTTTATAGATAAAAAAGTAAGACTAACTGGAAAACCAGCAAGCCATATACACACCTACACAGAACAAGCTAGTGGGAACAGGTTCCCAGCAAGCACAAAAAAAATATAACCTAAAAGAACAAACCATCAGTTATTTTAGGAACCTAAAAGCTACAGGTGCTAAGGATAACCGAGGAAAACAGCTGCCCTCCACAAACCACCAAGATAGACCATCAACACATAAATGCTTAAACGCCATTTACACAAAAACACCAGAAGCCATAAGCTAGAGATCATGAACCACCCGAGGACAAGCAAGTGGGCCCAGCAGCAAAGTGTTTCACGTGAAGCCAATATGCATGTACCATGCATTCACGTAGCAGCAATTATTAAGGAGAAAAACCATGATAAAGAGCTCAGCCATAAGCAAGAGAGCACAGCAACCCAAAGAAAAAACCTGGTGGGCCCTGCAGCTTAATTTTGTCACGTAAAACCAATATGCATGGACCATGTATACACGTTGCGACGATTCTCATGAATCATGAAGAAACCAAATCAGGGGATTCAGCAGCATAATGAAGAGACAACAGGCCACCTAATCAGCCTACATACAGAATTAAATGATCCTTTTCATAGAAATGAAAGACAATGTAGAAAATGATTTGAAAGCACCTGAACATTGTAGCACTCTCCTTAGATTGCCCATCAAAAACCCGCTTGTTTCTTTCCTCCCAAATGAGATACACCATGATACCCAGAAAAACTCGTCTCATCCGAGCCTCCAGGTTATTCTTCTGAGAGTGTAACCTACGAAATAGCACTGGTCAAAGTCTGCATGGTCCTCCCAATCCGCAGGCAAGATTTTATCATTGCTCATAGATGACATGTCCATTCACAGGCAAAAAAACAAATGACTATAGGACTCTTCCACTTGCCTACAGAACATACAATTGGGATCAGTAAGGACGAAAACCAACCTATCACGAGTCCTAAGCTTTCCTAGGACAGCCAGCCAGAGGATAAAACTGTATTTAGGCAGAGACCATTGTTCCCAAACCACTCAGCCCCATGAGACTGCTGAACCAATCGGTCTAAAGATATCATAGGCACAAGATAAAAAGAAACCTGCACTAGTAGACCAACTACTTAGCAGAGTAATACTCGACTCAGAGTCCTCACAGAGCTGTAAGAGGAGGTCTCTAACATAAATGATAGCTTTCCACAGTGGAGAAGAAGAGTGATGTGCATGAACAGACCAAATGGTGCCAGAGTTTAAACAAAAATGGTGAATCCAACGAATCCAAACTAAATCCGTTTTAAGATGAATATTCCATAATTGCTTGCCAAGAAAACTTATGTTACGAGCCTGAAGATCAAACAAGCCAAAACCCCTCTATGTCTTAAGCAAGCAAATAGACTTTCAGGCAACCAAAGCTGAGGTACTTCGTCTGATGTCACCTATCAAAAGAAAATTTTTGCAGATGCTAACAATGTTCCTCATTACAATGTCAGGGATAAGGAAGATATTGAGCCAGAATTGGACTTTCCCAAACAGAACAGACCGGACGAGCTCCAACTGACAAGCATATGTAAAGTGCTTGCCATTCCAACCTTAGACTGAAGATTTCAAGTCCTGCAAAAGTGGGGA
>Ga0325404_1001675_pt1 | contig 23448 bp, 22 predicted proteins | sample PopdelMetagenome_18_FD_205664 | JGI IMG/M metagenome (GOLD analysis project Ga0325404, IMG submission 205664) | Populus deltoides microbial communities from Bellville, Georgia, United States - Xylem-Control-R1 | ecosystem: Host-associated > Plants > Phyllosphere > Stem > Wood/Secondary xylem...
TAAAATTATACATTCATATACTACAAGTTTGTTTGAGAAATAACAATAAAACATGTACATCTACTAACAAAATACATATACTAAAAAAACAATAAAAACCATGATATTTAAATGTTAAAATTTAAAAGATAGAATTACTTACAAAAACTGATAAAAATCCATAGGTAAATCAGAACACGGATGTTGTGACAAGAAGACTTCAAGATATATGACTTGTTGTGTTGAGAAGAGGGAGATTTTTTTTGGAGGGGGGCTGGTTGTTTGCAGTTGGGGAGAGTTGAGATGAGGAAGAAAAAGGAGAAGAAGAAGGAGAAATAGGGGAGGATAGGGTCGAGTGAGAGGGGATCTATTAACTTTTGCCGACGGATTCACTGACGGACTATTCCGTCCGAGATTCCGTCGGCTATTCTGATGGTAAATAGGACACGTCACCGTACGGAGCTGCCATTTTAAATCCCTCAGTGATTCCGTCGGCATTTGTCATCAGTGAACCGGTCTCGTCACCATACGGAGCTGCAGTTTTGAATCCCTCGGTGATTCCGTTGGCATTTTTCATCGGTGAACCGGTCTTGTCACCGTACAGAGCTGACGTTTTGAATCCCTCGGTGATTCCGTCGGCATTTTCATCGGTGAATCGGTCTCATCACCGTACAGAGCTGACGTTTTTGAATCCCTCGGTGATTCCGTCGGTAAAAAATACCTGCAATAACCTCTATGTCAGCGAACCGCCCTCTTTTTTTTAATTCTCAACATTCCATCGGTAAGTCCGTCGGTATTTACCGACGGATGTTTGCCGACAGAGTTATGCCATCAGAAATTCCATTGGTATTAAGCGAATTTCTAGTAGTGACATCTGACAAATTGGTGATCAAAAACTTAGAGACTAAACAAAATGATTTGTAGCAATCCACAATGTTTTGTGAGGAAAGATACAATGCTCTCGCCACATAATTTAGCTTTTCTGTTAATAAAAAACAAAAAAAATACAAAGCTAAATTCTCTACCAACTTAATATTAAAAAAAAAACCAAGATAATTTTGAAACGAAAAAAACCCATGAGAAAAAACATTGTAGCAATTGACAATGTTTTGTGAGGAAAACTACAGTGCTTTCTCCAATAAAATTGACAAAGATAATTTTAGAAAAAATCATAAAAAAAACCATTTAGAGAAATACTGTAGCAATTCACAGTGTTTTGTGAGAAAAGCTACAACGCTTTCCCCATATGATTTAGCTATATTGTAATTATAATTCTTAACCAACTCAATATTCAAAAAAAAAATTCGACAAAGATAATTTTGGAAAAAATCATATGGGAAAACACTGCAACAATTCACAGTGTTTTAAAGAAAAAAAATTACAAAGCTAAATTCTCAATAAGGTCAATATTAAAAAAATAAAATCGACAGAGACAATTTTAAAAAAAATAATAAAAAAACACAAAAAAATATAGGAAAAAAAACCGTGTTGTAACACTGTAGCAATTCATAGTGTTTTGTGATGAAAGCTACAATGCTTCCCCATATGATTTAGCCTTATTTATAATGACTTGTAATTGTAATTCTTAACCAGCTCAATATTAAAAAAATAAAATTGACAAAGATAATTTTGAAAAAATCATAAGAAAAAGAAACATGTTGAGAGACACTCTAACAATCCACAGTGTTTTGTAAGGAAAGCTTCAATACTTTCCCCACATGATTAAGTTTTATTACAAATTTAAATTCTAACCAGCTCAATATTAAAAAAATAAAATCAACAAAGATAATTTTGAGAAAAAATATTACAAAAAAAACTGGAAAAAAATCATGTGGAAAAAAACACTATGGCAATTCACAGTAATTTGCAAGGAAAGTTACAGTGCTTTTCTCACATATTATAACTGTAATTTTTAACCAGCTCAATATTAAAAAATAAAATAAAAAAAGATAATTTAGGAGAAAATCATCAAAAAACAAAAAAAACCATGCGGAGAAACACTGTAGCAATCAACAATGTTGTAAAAAAAAATTACAAAACTAAATTCTCAATCAACTCAATATTAAAAAAATAAAATGAACAAATATAATTTTAAAAAATATAAAATAAAATAGAAAAATCATGTGGGAAAACACTGTAGCAATCCACAGTATTTGAAAGGAAAAAAAATTACAAAATGAAATTTTTAATTAGCTCAATATTAAAAAAGTAAAATCGACAAAGATAATTTTGGAAAAACAAATAAACGAAAGAAAAAAGAAAAAAGGAGAAAGTTGGAAAAAAAAAAGAAAAAGTGAAAAAAGAAAGATGAAAAAAAAACGAAAAAGTAAAAAAAAAAAAAAGAGGAATGCATGGGTGAACAGTGAATTCCTCACATCCTTTAGCTTATTACTTAATAAAAAAATATAATAGAAAAACCATGTGGGAAAACACTGTAGCAGTCTATAATATTTGAAAGTAAAAAAATTACAAGATAAAATTTTTAACCAGCTCAATATTAAAAAGTAAAATTGACAAAGATAATTTTGGAAAAATAAATAAACAAAAAAAGGGGGAAAGTTGGAAGAAAAGTGAAAAAAAAAGATGAAAAAAAAACGAAAAAGGAAAAAAAAGAAGAGGAGGAATGCACTATGGATTACTATTGTAATCTACAGTACATTAGGTGTGGGTGAACAGTGAATTCCCCACACCCTTTAGCTTATTACTTAATATATATATATATATATATATATATATATATATATATATATATATATAATTATATCATTTCACCCTTGCTTGTTCCTCTTGTACCAGAAAGGTTGTTGATCTTGTACTTAACAGTAACTGAAACAACAATGGGATGTGTGCTTGGCCAACACAATGAAACCAAAATGAATGAAAGAGCCATTTATTACCTGAGCAAGAAGTTCACGGAATGCAAGTCTAGGTATATTATGATTGAGAAGCTGTGTTGCGCACTAAGATGGGCTGCAAAGAGATTACGTCAATATATGTTGTATCATACTACGTGGTTGAATTTCAAATAAGACCCGTTGAGGTACATTTGTGAAAAGCCCTATCTATCAAGCCGAATTGCAAGATGGCAGGTTCTACTGGCTGAGTATGACATAGTATATATGACAAGGAAAGCGGTGAAAGGGAGTGTTATTGCCGATCACCTGGCTGACCATGCTATGGAAGATTATAAGATATTAAACTCTGATTTTCCTGATGAAGATGTGCTTTCAATCGAGGAAGGGAAATCAGATTGGTGGATTATTTACTTTGATGGTGCTGTAAATGTATGTGGTAACGGAGCGGGGGTGGTGATAATCTCTCCTGGTAAGAAACAATACCCAATTTCAGTTAAGTTGCAGTTCAGGTGCACCAACAACACGACTGAGTATGAAGCTTGCATTCTCAGTTTAGAGGTGGCACGAAAGCTAAACATCAGAAAGATAGATGTGTATGGAGACTCAATGCTAATCATTTGCCAAGTAAAAGGAGAATGACAAACCAAGGAAGAGAAGTTAAGGCCTTACCATGAATACTTGTCTAAACTAGCCAGAGAATTTGAGGAAATAGAATTCACCCATCTAGCAAGGGAAGGAAACCAGTTTGCAGATGTTTTGGCCACACTAGTTGTAACACCCTCAAATTATAATGTCATGAAATCTCAAACATTTCTTTACTAATGTTAAGTATTGAATAATATGTCTAAGATTATGGGATTTTTGTTTTTTTTAAATTTCGGCTGAGTTTCCTTTCTTTTTTTATGTTACCAAGTTATCGACTAGATTTCATTCAAGCATAATACTCAAATCTTCCACTTCGATCCAACCATCCTGGATCATATCCCATCTCATCATAAAATATTTCACACAGCAATACTTCGTTGTGCTTTCTCAACCCTATATCATCAACAAGTAAAACATAGCAATTATATTCTCTTAAAATAAAACATTAACTACATACAAATATAAACTCAAAGGATTCATATTGAACTAATTATTACGTTAACATGCATCCATCTTTTAAACACGCATAATTATAATTACTAAGTATTCTTTTTGAATAGTTTACTAATATTAGTTCCTTACTCATACTTTCTAAATGTATAATTACCAAAAGCTAATATCTTTAGGATACATATATTAAAATTTACATATAATACAAATTACATATAAAGCAAAAGATAATACATCCCACAAAAAAAACAGATTTAAATATAAAGCCCATATTTAACGCTCCGCATCACCTCGTGAAATACCTGTATACATAAAATTAATAAAAAATAAGGAAGATAACACATTAAAAATGATAAAAACTATTATATTCACAATTCTTCAAAATATATGAAATTATCTTTCCTCACTCACTCACTACATATCAACATTAATAACCCATTCATAATTTATTAGTCCTATACTTATAGAACCTTTGCAACCAACTCTCATTGCTTAATTTTTAATTTGGTAATTCACAATTTTACCTCAAACCCGGCTAACCCTCCTCGATAGCCAACAATTAAACCAGTAATTTCATACGAATTACCCAACACCCGACAATTCTCTATCAATAGCCAATCTAACCGGTAATTCCATACGAATTACCCAACATCCCAATGATAATATAAACAAGTTTCTTCTTCTACGTTTTCCATATTAATATGTCATAAACAACTCATAACTAATAATGAAACTTTGAATTTTAAAAGAAAGTGATGAATCACCTACCGTTTGCTTGTGATGGCCCAGCTCCTCTTGCTTGATGCCCTGCTCCCGAAACAACTCCTGAATCAATCAAATTGCACTACATTATTAATCCATTAATATTTCTCCTACGTGCCTAAATTTGAAGCACGTAATATCTTTTATTTAATTGGGTTTTGCACCAAAATTTTCGTTCATTTATCACCTCATTTTCAACATATAGTTTTAATCAATTTTCTTCTTTTAACTCACTTAAAGAATTCTTCCATAAACTATTCCTACCATTTATTTATTCCTTCTTTTCACATTCTTATGATATTTCTTCATTTGTTCATATTTTGAATACTTCAAATAAGATAAAGAACATCATTTCTCAAACATAAAACAATCAAAACCTCATTCCTTTATTTCCTCATCCTTAGTTACAAGTTCATTTCTTCAAACTTATTCAATTTATTTCTTAATTACTATTTACATTCAATATTTCTATACTATTTTACCTCAATTCCATCATGTTTACTACTTTTCTCAAAATCCCCAAATTCTTATAAGAACCTTAATTTGATATAAGAAATTAAATCAAATTTAATTGTCATTGTTTGATAACTTACTCAAATAAACTAAAAAAAACACTTCATTCAAGTAAGAATCTTAATTTTTCACGCTTACCAATCTAAGTTCTCCCAACTTCTCTGCTCCTCCTAGTGTGGCCAAATTCCCTCTCTCAATTCCTCCTTCCTTCACTTGATTCTTCCTTAGATTAGTGTTTTATAAGTTGAACTTTCGAGTTTACAAAGTCATTCTCTCAATTTTCTTATTTTTTTCCTTACTTTTCTCTCTTTCTCTCACATTCTGTTGTTCTATTCTTTCTTTTCACATTTTGCTTCTGCCTAGTCGGCAGCTTATATAAAAAAAAAGGGAGCTGATTTGTTTTATTTTTAATGGCAAATAACCATTTTACCCTTAATGTGTCTTTTTGCTTCTATTTGACGGTCCTTATTTTTTGCTAGAACTGCCAAGCTTCATTCATTCTAAAATTTTAACAAGATTTTATTCAATATATTTTAAGGTTCCTCATAAAATTTCAGCTCAATCTGATGGTCGGATTGAAAATTACATCCAAAAACGTAAAACTAGTCAAATTGTGAGTTTTCGTCAAATTTCTGAATTTCTCCAAAAATTCTAAAATTTTAACCCAAGCTACAACATTATATTAGAAGGCTCCACACAAATTTTAGAATTTTCTGATAACCCGATCAAGAGTTACGAATTGTTTTTGTGTTACATGAAACTAGTCAATTTATGATTTTTTGCCCAGAGGTTTTACACTAGCTTCTATGGCTAGAATAGACTTGGGGCACAAGATACAACCGATACACATTGATATCAGGAATAGCCTAGCTCATTGTTGCTCAGTCGAAATCGATGGAAACCCTTGATACTATGATATCAAGAACTTTTTACAAAACCAAACATATCCCGTGGGGGCATCCAAAATAGATAAGAAGACCTTAAGAAGGTTGGCAATGGACTTTTATCTTAACGGGTAGATTTTATATAAGAAATCATCCGGCGGGACTTTGTTGAGATGTTGAGGCAAAAAACGTGTTACAGGAAGTCCATGAAGGGATTTGCTCAACCAATACTAATGGACACATGATGGCTAGAAAGATACAAAGGGCCGATTATTTTTGGATGACATTAGAAAAGGACTGTGTCGACTATGTCTGAAAATGCCACAAGTGTCAAGTACACAGTGATAAAATCAACGCCCCTCTAGTTTCTCTGTTCAACTTGACATCTCCATGGCTCTTTGCAATGTGGGAATTGATGTGATTGGGCCTGTCAACCCAAAAGCCAGCAATGGTCATAGGTTTATTCTCGTGGCTATCGACTACTTTACCAAATGGGTAGAAGCTGGTTCATTTGCTCACATGACGCAAAAAGTGGTGAAGAAATTTATTGAAAGAGATTTGATCTCTCGATATGGTCCATTAGAAAAGATTATAACTGATAATGCCCAGAACTTCAATGGCAAGATGATAATAGAACTCTGCGCTAGATGGAAAATCAAGCATTCAAATTCCTCGCCGTAAAGGCCAAAAATGAATGGTGTGGTAGAAGCTGCTAACAAGAATGTCAAGAAGATTATTCAGAAGATGGTAGTCACCTACAAGGATTGGCATGAGATGTTGCCATTTGCCCTCCACATGTATCGCAACCCAGTCCGAACCTTAACAGGAGCCACCCCGTACACGTTGGTATATGGAATGGAGGCTGTGATGCCTTTAGAAATGAAAATCCCCTCATTGAGAGTATTGATAGACTCTGAGCTAGAAGAGGTAGAATAGGTAAAAGTTAGATATGAACAACTGAATCTGATCAGTGAAAAGAGGATAGCTGCAATCTGTCATCATCAACTATACCAAAGTAGGATGGCCAAATCATATGACAAAAAGGTTCGACCTCGAGGATTCCACGAAGGAGATCTTATACTGAAGAAAATATTACCTTTACCAGGAGAAGATCAGAGTAAATGGGCGCCAAACTATGAGGGCCCTTACGTGGTAAAGAAAGTGTTCTCGAGAGGAGCTTTATTGTTATATAGAATGGATGGAGAAGATCTAGTTAGACCTGTGAATGTTGACTCTATAAAGAAATACTATGCTTGATGTATTCCGCAATTTCCTAACCAATAAAATAAAGTTCGGCCATGAATTCTCTTTGTAAAGAACATTTTCTTCATAAAGCACATGATCTCATAGCATTGAAATCTTTTAAGAACTGTTTTGTACGCATGACTAAGGAGATGACTTCATCAATTAGAGGGAACCAAACCAAATTTAAACCTGACATGTATTGCACATCACACTGGGGGCAAAAGGTGCACATAGGGGTCCATAATGAACCAAAGCCCAAAGGGGCATCATCATAAAACTTCTAAAACACCTTTTATGAGAATTGCTTAAAACAAAATATGATAATTGCATTGAAAGTTTCAGTTTTCATGAACAAAACCAAATCTTTTGAGTTTTCCTCTTAAAATAATTTCTTAAAAATAAAAAAGGCAATTAAAACATTGGCAAAAGTATAATAAAAGGCAATGTTCAATGGAGCAAGAAAGGGCCCCATAAGGAACCAGAGATCTCTTCACTAAGAATAAAAAGGATAGAAAATATAGCGTATGGAGCATATTCCAGTTCAAGAGGACAGATCGGGCAAACAAATGGAAACAGGAGCTTGAAGAAGTCTACAACGGAAAGGGGGACCTATGTTTTAAAAAATAGGTAATAAAAACATGCATGCTATATTGTCATAACACTAACCTGGCAAAAAATGTGTGACGAAAGCCAAAATAGTTCCAAGTTTTTGGGAACTGCTAAGATACAGAATATCAGATCAACGGAACTATGGAAAAGAATATGAATTGTGAACCGGCATTGCTTCATTCCTCGAGGTAAGATGATTTCTTTTGAAGTTTAAAACGGGCAGGTCACCCGATATTGAGATAATTTTTTATAAAAAGCATGGAGTTTTTCTAAAAAATCTTAAGATGGGCAGGTCACCCAATATTAAGACCATTTTTTTATATAGAAAAAACGTGGAGTTTTTCTAAAAATGCAGGTCACCCGATAGTTCATGATTGTTGAGGAATTGACAAAAGTAGAGAAGAAAGAAATGTTTTTCGAACCCTGTTTCAGCTGTTTTCTTCTCCCTTTATCCTTCCCTTTTGTTGTCGAAACCGTCAAGATTCTTAGATTAACTAGGAGTCTTCGTGATGATAAACTCGTCCCTTTTTTATCTAGTATTTAAGTTTGGATAAATCCTTCAAAATTTGTACTAAAAAAGTTGATTCTGTTGTTGTCACAATTTTGCTTGTAATACCAACTTTGTTCCAACTTAGACTATGATTCTGACTTGTTTTTGTGCAATATCCGACCATCCCAACTATATTTTATCATTCATGACATGTTAAAGAATTAATATGCACCTTTATTGGGTCCTAGGGCCCACTGTTTTTATGTCAGACTCTCAGTCAGATTGGGATGCTCGAAATTGTCAATTTCCGAATCAGATCAGGAGACCCTTTTTGACAAACCAGATTGCGGCCAGATTCTGTTCTTTAAAAAAAATTTATCTCACTTTGAATCCTTCATGAAAGTTGTAGTCCTGTACGTGTAGATAAATTTGGGATTTTGAATCTCCTGATTTCGATATCAGAAACTCAAGATATTCTCATTTGAATATCTAATGTGAAAGTAGAGAATCCTGCCGCGAGAAGGATTCTGACCTGAGTTTGCAGGTCTGATTCGAGGGACCTGATTTAATGTTTCAAGAATTTATCGGGTTAATTAAAGACCAATTTTAAACTTTGGAAAGTTATTTGGTTTCATTGAAGGAATTAAAAAAAATAGGGCCTGGATCAAAAAACATCATAATAATTTTTGTTACTGGGCTGCCATACTGGATTATATTTTGCTTCTCTTCACAAAGAAAAAACACCACTGTTTGGGACTTGGCAATATAAAATAGCCCCATAGTAGGAATTAATTAGCATGGTACTATTCATTTGTGTTTTGAGAACAGTACCTCTGGTCTGCAATTTCTTTCCTTTTTCTGCAACCATTCCTGCTAGTCAGTTTTCTTCCTCTCATCCTTGTGTCCTCTGGCTAGTTTGGTGTGCAAGATATCACCTCTTTTCATGCCAAATGATCAGCTACAATTCACCTTTTCTTTTCCCCCAACACATACGATCAAGATGAGGGAACATTAGAGTTGGTCTCCAAGTCTAAATAGCTGTATAAACAGCTAGCTTTGAAAAAAAAAAAAAACAGAGAACATGTGGCGATAACATTGAGTATCAAGGCTAATATTAAGGAAGCAATATTTCAAGGAGATAATTACTGAATCATATATGTTATGGAAAATAATTACTGTAATATAAAAGACCATAGATATAGGAATTGTTGGTGTTCGTTATAGAAGATAATCTTTGCAGTAATTACTGAAATATTTCCTTGAATAGCATGTGTAGAGGTTTCTATATAAATGAACCTCCAGCCATATACAAGGGGGAGTTCTTTTCTTGGATCCTTGGAATAAGATGAAAGCCTTCATTGAACAGAAAAGAAGGAGAGAGAAAAAAAAGGAAAGACAGAGCAGAGGAGCTAAACAGAGGGAAAAAGAAAAAAAGAAAAAAAGAAAAAGGAGAGAGGAGGAGAAGAAACGGGGAATTATGCAGCAAATAAAGAGGAGGCTCTGTTGCTAAAGAAGGGGAATTCGTTTTGTCAAGGAGGAGACTGACAGAAACGAGGGAGATCTGCAGCATATAGAGAGGGAGCTTTGTTGCTAAAGAGGGAGATAAATGTTCGTTTGGGTTGGTATTTCATCTTCTGCAGTCAAAACTAGTGAGACCTGCAGGTATAAGTCTCAACTTTCTCCTCCCTTGCCGGATGAAAATTTGTTGTTTTGATGTTTTAAAGGACATGTTTTGTTTTTTGCTTTGCACATTCGTTTTCTATTTTTGACCATACAATGAATGCTTGTCTTTTATTCCTACCGTGGCTGTTGGTTCTTCATCATCAACTGACTTTTTCCGTTTTTCATTTTTCTTTTATGAAACTAGTTTGGCAGCGTCTCCTTGGTACTTTGTAGACATATCTAAGATGTGATACACATTGACCAAGGGTTCTTTCTTCTTAGACTTTGAGCCCAAGTTTGTTCATCGTAGCAAACTTATCCTAGGAAAACTGATGGGATTAGAGAATATCAACACCATAGCAATTATAAGGCAAACGAAACACCAAGCAACTTACCTTAAGTAGGGCATATTAGGGGTGCTAAAATCTTCCATTTACGCAACTAGTCCCTTGCCTTAGAATCTCTAAAGACTAGTTAGGGTTCCTAGTGACCATAACACTAGGTGGCGACTCCTTTTTTCACAAAACAAACACCCCAACATCATTCCTTGCTCTAGGAAGGGTCGCCGCGCTCTCGTGAGGGTGCGACAACCACATTCACCGATGGAAATACAGACAAAATTAGTCTATCAGTATATTTCTAGCGGGATTTTTTTTTGCGCGCTTTTTCTGTTTATAAGATCGTCAGTGTTTATTCTTTTTTTAACCGATAGAAGTAGCGACAGAAAGGAAAATTACCGACGATTAGTATTCCGACAGACGTTTTTCATCTATAATGTTGTCGGTAAAATGTATACCGACGGATAATGTATCTTACGCCGACAAAAATAATTCGTCAGTAAAACTGTTAAATGTTGTAGTGCATACACGCAAGACAGGCGAGCTCCGTTTATGCAGCTCTGTTGGATGAAGGAAGATTGCATTGAAATGAGCTGGAATGTTGAATCCATCTTCTACATGGCCGGTTTCACAAGCAATCCATCTTTGGATGTTTTGCTTGATTATACTGATCGTGGTATGCTATCCAGTTTTTAATGGAAATGACAGGTATAATTCCCCCTTCTCGAAGTACCCAAGGCCTAGCTTTTAGCCCATGCCCAAGGATGAACGCAAGGACAGTTCAAAAAAAGAAAGAAGAAGAAGTCATTCCTAACTTGTTTTCTCAGGCAAGTTCTAATCTTACCATACAAATTTCTACTCTCTGACGATCCGATCCTAGTGGAAAAGAACAGTTGTTTTGTAAGAAGGAATGCAAACATTGTGTCAAAGGAAAGGAAAATACGTTGTGTGTTGACTGATGAGTGGAGTGGCACGTACTCATGAACGATAACATGCATGTCATGACTTTGATAGTTTGTTGTTGGTGCATGGAACGGAACGTTAGTTCCGAGCGACCTTTTTTTTCCTTTTAAAAAATTTAAAAATGTTAATTTTTTTAATATACTTATATTAAAAATTAATTTTAAAAAATAAAAAAATATTTTTTTAATATTTTTTTTAAAAAAACACTAACATGGCAAATGAATAAACTCTAATAATCCGTTTGAAATTCCTCAGAGCCACTAGAGGTTTACATGGTTATTAACTTTAGGATCTATAAAATTAATCGAGGTACACACCAAGTTTACCTAGACATCCACATTAATAAAATAAAAAATTAAACTATAATAATTCAAATAGTTGGTTGCATATTTCCATTTCATTTATAGACTGCTAGTTTGACTGGGCGCTCCTTCATTACTGTGACCCCCAACTGGTTCCAGTTCCACGTAGAACCACAGTTACTGATAAAACAAACCACTAGCACAGGCTCCATCTCCATCTCCATCTTCATCCTTCCTTCCTACTCATGAATATAAATATATCACGTTACTTCTGAGATTCCTTAATTGCTTAGGACAAACAGACAAAAGATGTTGCCTGCTGCTGATCACTACTGTCCAGAGAAAAATAAATATCATACAGTCCTTAACTAGTTTCATCCCGCATAACTTTTAATTCTAGTAAATATAGCTCAATTAGTTAAGTTTTAGGTTTGCTTCATAAAATTACTGGTTCGAGTTTCACAAATTTCATGGTTATTGAAGATTTATACGGTCGTTAATTTCAGGGCTCGTGGGATTAGTCGAGGTATACGCAAGCTAATCTGAACATCCACGTTTATAAAAAAAAAAAACTTTTCTTCGTAGTATATATCAAGAAAGACTGAAAGATAAAACTTCCATATCTCATAACTTCTTCATTTCCTTGATATTGTTACCATATATATATATATCCTTAATATGGAGAGCACGACACCACTTCTGCAGCTCAATAATGGATCTTCGTCGTCGTCACCATTACCTGCACCAGCAGCACCACAAAAGCAGAAGCAGAAGGAGACTACTCACCTGCAGCTTCCAAGACATTCAAAGACTTTATCAAGTTCGTATTTTGGAAAGAGACTGTTAAGTTATGGAAGATTGGCGGTCCTATTGCCATCACTCTACCTTGTCAGTATGGTACCAACACTTTAACCTCAATCTTTATTGGCCATCTTGGAAACTTGCAACTCTCTGCCGTTTCTGTTTCCCTCTCTGTCATCATGACCTTCGCTTACGGCTTCCTTCTTGGTATGGGCAGTGCCCTCGAGACCCTCTGTGGTCACGCTTTTGGTGCTGGTCACGTTCATATGCTCGGTGTTTACTTGCAAAGATCAGCCATCATCTTATTCGTCAGTTGTGTCGTCCTCTTGCCCATTTACTTTTTTTCCGCTCCTATCCTCAAAGCCATTGGCCAAGAAGATGATCTTTATGACCTTGCCGGAAAATTCACCATCGTAGGCATACCTAATTTGTTTTTTTTTTGTCAAATATAAGGATGAATTGGCAGATATACTTACTAAAACAGTATCGAGTAAAATATTTCACTACTCTCTCAACAAATTAGGCATACGGGATATCTTTACATCAACTCGAGGGAGAGTATTAACAAGAATTAATTTAGCATTATTACAAATCAGGAAAACTAGAAATCAGGAATAGGTTTAGAAAAGATTTTTTGTATATTTCCATTCTTAGTTTTTCCATTCCTAAACAGGACTCCTGTACATGTATATATACACATTCTATGCAGTAAGAAGAGTAGACAATTCTATTTGACACAGGCAAATTACTTCTCATTGTTAAAAGGATTAACAGAGGCTTCTTGCATAGATGCAAGACAGGAGAGCTCCGTTTATGGAGCTCTGTTGGATGAAGGAAGATTGCATTGAAATGAGCTGGAATGTTGAATCCATCTTCTACATGGCCGGTTTCACAAGCAATCCATCTTTGGATGTTTTGCTTGATTATACTGATCGTGGTATGCTATCCAGTTTTTAATGGAAATGACAGGTATAATTCCCCCTTCTCGAAGTACCCAAGGCCTAGCTTTTAGCCCATGCCCAAGGATGAACGCAAGGACAGTTCAAAAAAAGAAAGAAGAAGAAGTCATTCCTAACTTGTTTTCTCAGGCAAGTTCTAATCTTACCATACAAATTTCTACTCTCTGACGATCCGATCCTAGTGGAAAAGAACAGTTGTTTTGTAAGAAGGAATGCAAACATTGTGTCAAAGGAAAGGAAAATACGTTGTGTGTTGACTGATGAGTGGAGTGGCACGTACTCATGAACGATAACATGCATGTCATGACTTTGATAGTTTGTTGTTGGTGCATGGAACGGAACGTTAGTTCCGAGCGACCTTTTTTTTCCTTTTAAAAAATTTAAAAATGTTAATTTTTTTAATATACTTACATTAAAAATTAATTTTAAAAAATAAAAAAATATTTTTTTAATATTTTTTTTAAAAAAAAACACTAACAAGGCAAATGAATAAACTCTAATAATCCGTTTGAAATTCCTCAGAGCCACTAGAGGTTTATATGGTTATTAACTTTAGGATCTATAAAATTAATCGAGGTACGCACCAAGTTTACCTAGACATCCACATTAATAAAATAAAAAATTAAACTCTAATAATTCAAATAGTTGGTTGCTACTCCACTTCCATGGATACAATGGACAAACAGACAAATAAAGGACTCGGGATGGCATGCGGTTGAGAATGTATTGGTCAAGAGTTTAGATAATTTTGTGATAACAAGGGCATCATACATGAGACTACATGTCCATATACTCCTTAACATAATGGAATCGCTGAACGGAAAAATAGACAAATACTAGAGACAGTACGAACAGTTATGGGAGCTGCTCGTATGCCCCAACAATTCTGGCTTGATATCGTAGGTACAGTTGTGTATCTTCTCAACTGCATGCCATCCCGACTACTTGATTTTCACACACCACTACAGACTTTGGAACGGTATGTGACACTACCTTCAACATTATATCTACCTCCAAAAATATTTGGTTGTGTTGTATTTGTACATATTCCAAAGCACCAACGATCCAAGTTATATCCATGTGTTGTTTGATTAGTACTTAAAAGTGCATTTTTATCAAAGTTTTATATCATCATTTTGCACTTGAAGTATCAATAACTCCTTAACTAAATCATGTTTTATAATAAGTCTAATAATATAAGATACCTTTAATTTGTGGTAAATGTTCATTTTAAATGCAGGCCTATCACATAAATCAAATGATTGATTGATGAGTTTAACTACTGAAATTGAGAAGACAAAGAGAGGGCTAAGCTTAGAAAAGAGATGCTGGTTGAATTCAAATTGGAACACCATTCGGTTATTGGATCATAACTGGAGTTGTAGAACTTGGATTTAGATCTGGTTTATATGGATAGAAAGCTAAGACATAGGCCTAAAACGTTCATGAAGAGTCCAAGATTCAAAAAGACCGTTTTCAAGTTCAAATTGTACAACAACAGAGAAGTCGGAATCTGTCCTATAGCCCAAACACTGTTCAGTGTTCAGCCCATATCTCAAATTCTAGAAGTCCAAATGACCTCATTCTTGTTTTGTTGGAAAGCTAAGACAATTTCCCAGAACTTTCGTGCAGACTATCTGTTCAAATTCTGATGTTAGCAATGACGTTTTCTGTAGACAAGAAGATAAGGATTGTTACCAAGTCAAGAGGTGGCCACCCACTCAACAATTAGTTATCAAATCAATAGTTCTAAATTTTGGCCTATAAAAGGAGGCATTGGTCATTTATTTAGGTATTTTTGTTTTCAGATCAAGACTTTGCTCTTGCTCTCTTTCTTTATATTTTGTAATGTTCAAGTTTTATTCCATGTTATATTTTCCTTAATCTCTTGTTTATGTTTTTCATTTCCTTTACTATACTTATATAATTATGTTATTATCTTATTTATCTATGTTTCTTTTATTCATAATGTTCAGATAAGTTTATTTTATCAAGGTGAAAAGGTTACACTAATGGTGTAAGAATAAGTATAGTATAAACTCAACATGGACTTTAATGTTTGATACTAAAATGTTTTGTATTTATTATCTTACTCACTCTTAATACCTTACTTGTTAAATGGTTAATCTAGATTTGTGTTGAACAACTCTTGGTACAACAAATACTTGACACTTTCATAGCCCAAATGTATGGTATAACCGACACCTGTGCTATGAAAGGAACTTGATTTGTTGTTAACATAAGTTATCACCATGAATACATGACAACATTACAAGTATTGACATTACTCAAATAAGATAATTAATATAATCATGTTAAGAAATTATAATCCAAATTGGAACCTCCTTTGTGTGTTACTTATTTGAAATACCATTAGTGGATCTTCTAACCTTGACAATTGTTTTATATTTGTTTAAATCCTTATATCAATATCACATCTCAAAGCTCTCTTCAACTCCTTTTCTGTTATTATCTATTTCTTTATTTGTAGTTTATACAATTAACCTTCATGTGGTTTTACCCTGGTCTTGCCGGGTTATTTATTACTTCGACACTCCTACACTTGGGAGAAGACATCAACTCTTTGATTGTGTCAAGTTTTTGGCGCTGTTACCGGAGAAGGTAAATTACTGTATAAATTATATATTTTATTTTATTGTCTTTTCTTTTCTTTCCTTTTATCTAACTTTTCTTTCTTTTGTTTTCTTTTCTTTTGTTTCTTCTTTTCTTTTCTTTTCTTCCTTTTTATTCTCTTCCTACACGTGCATAAGAGTTTGGTCACGTACATTAAGTGGTAGACTTTGTAGGGTATCCTCATCATTTTCAGAAAATATGGCCGAAGAAGATAACCAGTCACTTCATAATGAGAATAATGAGAATAATCGAGTAAGAACACTTAGAGACCACATGAATCTTAGAAGAACAAGTGCACCCTCATGTATAGTTTTCCCTCCTGATGCATCTCACTTCAATTTTAAGCCAGACATTATTCAACTTTTACCTTCATTTCATGGCTTAGATCTAGAAAATCCATACTTGCATTTGAGAGAATTTGAAGAAGTTTGTAACACTTATAATGACTCAAATTGTAGCATGAATACCATTAGATTAAAGCTTTTTCCTTTTTCATTAAAAGATAAAACTAAAACATGCCTGTAAAATTTGAGACCAGGATCCATTCGTGCTTGGGATGAAATGTAACAACAATATTTAAAGAAGTTTTTCCCTTATCATAGAACAAACTTTTTCAAAAGACGAATCACCACTTTCACTCAAAAACCAGGGGAAACATTTTACCAATATTGGGATAGATATCGAGACTTGCTTAATACTTGCCCTCATCATAGTTTTGAAACATGAAGATTGGTTTCACATTTTTATGAAGGGTTTAACACCTAAAGATAGACAAATGGTGGAATTGATGTGTAATGAAACTTTTGAAGATAAAGACCCTAATGAAGCAATGAAATACCTAGACTTGCTAGCTGAAAATACTCAAAATTGGGACACTACAGGCACTTATGAGGCACCAAGTAAAACTCAACCTCATACATCTAGTGGAGGAATGTACAACCTTAGGGAAGATCATGACCTCAAAGCCAAGTGTGCATCTTTAGCTAGAAAAGTTGAGGCACTAGAATTGAAAAAGAGTGGTCAATTAAAATCTGTTCAAGACATTTTGTGTCAAATCTGTGAAACCAATGAACACTCAACCAATTACTGTCCAACTTTGCCTTCTTTCAAAGAATGCCTCCATAAACAAGCCCATGCTTTAAACAGTTTTCAAAGGCTCAATCATAACCTATACTCGCAAACATACAACACTGGTTGGAGAAATCACTTAAATTTCAGTTGGAAGAGTGATAACAATAATGCACAAACTTCACAGCCATCGTTTCAAGCACACCATAATTTCTAAAATTCTCATGGATGTCATAACCCAATTTTTGACCTTTTTATTTTAATTATTTTATTTACTGAAAACAAATGATGAAAAACAAGTAAAAATAAAAAAATGAAGAATGAATTAAAATTTGGGTTAAGGGCAACATGATTGGAAGTTTAAAGATTTAATTAAATTCTTGACTAGTTTAATTAATCAAATCAAGGGCTTAATTGGAGAATTGATAAGTTTTGAGACTTAATTGGGCTTGGAATTAATTTAATTAATCTAATTAAGGGTTTAATTGGAGAATTGATAAGTTTTGAGACTTAATTAAGCTTGGAATTAATTTAATTAATCAAATCAAGGGTTTAAATGGAGAATTGACAAGTTTTAGACTTAATTGAGCTTGAAATTAACTTATTCAGGGACTTAATTGAAGAAATATTAAAGTTTGGGATCAAAATTGCAAAATTAAAATCTAAGGACTACATTGAAAATGGTGCGCAAATACAGGGGGCCAATTACAGTTTAAACCAGGGGTTTAATTACAAGACTTTCGAAACTGCACGGGTCAAAACGTAAAATGGCCACCTGTTATCTCCAAACAGGGTCGTTTTGAAAGGTTGTTGATCTTCTTCTTCTTTAAGCCAGTGATTGTTTTCTGCAGTAAAGGCTGAGAAACGTTGCAGCAGTAATTATCCGTTGGCTTCAGTTATGGGCGCCTTAATTGTGGTCGACCCTCAGCATATCGCTCGTTACCAACCCGCCGGGCTCTATAAAAACAGAGGAGCACTGAAAAAATGGAGGTTGGTTAGAGAGAGAGAAGCAAACAAAACAGAAACAGGGGAAGAAAAACCAGAGAAAAAGCCAGCATACCCCTAGCTTCGCTTTCGTCTTCAGAGCACAAATTCACATACTACAAAAAAAAAAAAAGGAACGGGCAGATACAGGGAGAGTTAGACATAGAGATATAGAGAGAGACTTAGAACAGGGGTGAACCCAAGAGACGAAAAGGAAAAAAAGGCCACGAACGGCAGAGAACAAAAAGACAGAGACGAAAAAAGAGAGGAGAAAAGAGCAGAACCGAGGGGAAGAAAAAAAGAGAGAACGCAAGCCAAAACAAGTAAGAAAAACCCAGAAAAACAGAGGAAAAACCAAGAAAACGCAACCCACACCAAATTCGAAAGGAGAAGCCAACATCGTCCTCTGTTCTTCATCACAAGGACTGAGAAAGCAGGGAAAAACAAAAAGAAAAAAGAACAGCAGACGAATAGAAGAGGAAAGCAAAGGAGAGCAGAGAGCAAATAATCTTTTTAGTTTAAAACAAAAGGTCATCTCATGACGTGTTTTCACCGAAGACCTCATTGCCAAACACAAGAGCAAATAATCTCTTTTCCAAGAAATAAAATGACCAAGGAGTTGCAAGATTTCAAAAGCAAATTGTTTTAGACTCACATCGAAATAATTTTTGTTTTCAAAATGTAAGATCAAGATTTCAAGATTCATTCTAGACCTATATTTCTTCACCAAACTGAAAAGGAGAGAAATGAGAGAATGGCCTCTTAAAACCATTATTTGTCTAAGTTACTGACAGAGCACACTTAGGGGCAATGATCAATACAAGGGGGCACCATTGTGTTTAGAAGGAAAAATTCTAGAAAATGAGATGGTAATTTCCTTCAACCAGACAAGGGGGGATTTTGGTTTACAAAAGAAAACTTGATCATTTCAGCAAGTGACACTGAATGTTTTTAGTAGTGAGACGAGGAGTAACGAATGATCCTCTCAAATTATTTGACGAGACAAAAAATCTCTAGTAAGCAAGTGGGTCATGATGGGCACCACAAAGGCTGAGTTGTGAAAACAAATATGAAAATAGACTTACATAGGCCAACTCGAGTGGGCTAGAAGCCAAGCAACAAAGAGGACCCAAATCAGAGGTAACAAGTCCTCAGTCAAACAACAAGAAGACTAAGAAGAAATGAGGACCTATATTTCAAAACAGGTAAAGATGCATGCATATCATCTAAACTTTGAGACATTGGACAATGAGTTTTGCAAATTTCATATGAGAAAATTCCAACAGAATCCATCAAGTGGAAGGCCAACTTGAAATGGCCAAAGATCGAAATTGCTGTTGAAAAGTTTTTATTTTTGAGAATTTTTCAACCTGGGCAGGCCGCCCATGAGAAATAGGTCATTTGAAAAATCTCTATGTTTTTCCACCTCCTTTCAAGTGCACCTTCGAGCCTTATCTCCCTTCAAATGCGCCTTCAAGCCTTTGATCATCATTTTTAGGGCGCTTTCAAGCCCTTATCTCCTTTCAAGTGCGCCTTCGAGCCCTTGACCATCCAAGATAGTGTGTTTCCTAAACCCTACCTCTCTTTCGAGCACGCCTTTGAGCCCTCACCTCTTCCCTCATCTCTTTCGAGCGCGCCTTTGAGCCCTCGCTTCCTTTTCGAGCGCGCCTTTAAGCCCTTGCTTTCCTTTCGAGCGCGTCTTTAAAGCCCTTGCTTCCTTTCGAGAGCGCCTTTGAGCCCTCGCTTCCTCTTCGAGCACCTTTGAGCCCTTGCTTTCTTTTTTGAGTGCACCTTTGAGCCCTCGCTTCCTTTTCGAGCGCCTTTGAGCCCTCGCTTCTCTTCGAGCGCCTTTGAGCCCTCGCTTCCTCTTCGAGCGCCTTTGAGCCCTCACTTCCCTTCGAACGCGCCTTTGAGCCCTTGCTTCGTCTCGAGCACGCCTTTGAGCCCTCGCTTTATTTTTCGAGCGCGCCTTTGAGCCCTCGCTTCCTTTTCGAGCGCCTTTGAGCCCTTGCTTCTCTTCGAGCATCTTTGAGCCCTCGCTTCCTCTTTGAGCGCCTTTGAGCCCTCGCTTCCCTTCAAGCGCGTCTTTGAGCCCTCGCTTCTTCTTGAGCGCGCCTTTGAGCCCTCGCTTTCTTTTCGAGCTCGCCTTTGAGCCCTCGCTTCCTCTTCGAGCACCTTTGAGCCCTTACTTCCCTTCGAGCGCGCCTTTAAGCCCTCACTTCCTCTTCAACCGCCTTTGAGCCCTCGCTTCGCTTCGAGCGCCTTCAAGCCCTCGCTTCCTCTTCGAGCGCGTTTGAGCCCTCTCTTCCCTTTGAGCGCGCCTTTGAGCCCTCGCTTCCTCTTCGAGCGCCTTTGAGCCCTCGCTTCACTTCGAGCACCTTCGAGCCCTCGCTTCCCTTTCGAGCGCGCCTTTGAGCCCTCGCCTCCTTTTTGAGAGCGCCTTTGAGCTCTCGCTTCCTCTTCGAGCGCCTTTGAGCCCTCGCTTTCCTCTTCAAGCGCCTTTGAGCCCTCACTTCTCTTCTAGCGCCTTTAAGCCCTCGCTTCTCTTCGAGCACGCCTTTGAGCCCTCACTTTCTTTTTCGAGCGCGCCTTTGAGCCCTCGCTTCCTCTTCGAGCGCCTTTGAGCCCTCGCTTTTTTTTCGAGCGCACCTTTGAGCCCTCGACCATTCTTTAGAGTGTGCCTTCAAGCCCTCACATTATTTTGAGTGCGCCTTCGAGCCCTCATTTTCCTTCTTCTTTTTTTACTTGGGTAGGTCACCCATCACAATGAGACCCTTTCTTTGTATTTTTCCACTTGGGTAGGTCACCCATTACAATGAGACCACTTCTAAAAAAAAAAACAAAAAAAGTGGGTCATCTTCCAAATGACTTGTTTCTTGATTTCTACATCTCTCTGTAAAGGTCGTGTGTCAATCTACTATTTTCAAAGTTTTCAAGACTAAAAAAAAAGAAAAAGAAAGCAAAAGTTCTTTCTGTATCTACTTTTTTTTATAAATTTACTACACAAAGCTAAAAGAAAATGAAATTTTCTAATATCTTTGCATAGTAAATATTATAAAGAGGGGGCAACTGTCATAACCCAATTTTTGACCTTTTTATTTTAATTATTTTATTTACTAAAAAAAATGATGAAAAACAAGTAAAAATAAAATAAATGAAAAATGAATTAAAATTTGGGTTAAGGGCAACATGATTGGAAGTTTAAAGATTTAATTAAATTCTTGACTAGTTTAATTAATCAAATCAAGGGCTTAATTGGAGAATTGATAAGTTTTGAGACTTAATTGAGCTTGGAATTAATTTAATTAATCCAATTAAGGGTTTAATTGGAGAATTGATAAGTTTTGAGACTTAATTAAGCTTGGAATTAATTTAATTAATCAAATCAAGGGTTTAATTGGAGAATTGACAAGTTTTAGACTTAATTGAGCTTGGAATTAACTTATTCAGGGACTTAATTGAAGAAATATTAAAGTTTGGGGTCAAAATTGCAAAATTAAAATCCAAGGACTATATTGAAAATGGCGCGCAAATGCAGGGGGCCAATTACAGTTTAAACCAGGGGTTTAATTACAAGACTTTCGAAACTGCACGAGTCAAAACGTAAAATGGCCACCTGTTATCTCCAAACAGGGTCGTTTTGAAAGGCTGTTCATCTTCTTCTTCTTTAAGCCAGTGACCGTTTTCTGCAGTAAAGGCTGAGAAACGTTGCAACAGTAATCGTTCGTTGGCTTCAGTTATGGGCGCCTTAATGGTGGTCGACCCTCAGCATACCACCTATTACCAACCCACCGGGCTCTATATAAACAGAGGAGCACTGAAAAAATGGAGGTTGGTTAGAGAGAGAGAAGCAAACGAAACAGAAATAGGGGAAGAAAAACCAGAGAAAAAGCCAGCGTACCCCTAGCTTCGCTTTCATCTTCAAAGCACAAATTCACATACTACCAAAAAAAAAAAGGAACGGGCAGATACAGGGAGAGTTAGACATAGAGATATAGAGAGAGACTTAGAACAGGGGTGAACCCAAGAGACGAAAAGGAAAAAAAAGGCCACGAACGGTAGAGAACAAAAAGACAGAGATGAAAAAAAAAGGAGAAAGAGCATAACCGAGGGGAAGAAAAAAAGAGAGAACGCAAGCTAAAACAAGGATGAAAAACCCAGAAAAACAGAGGAAAAACCAAGAAAACACAAGCCACACACAGAGCAAAAACCCAGACCCAAATTCGAAAGGAGAAGCCAGCACCGTCCTCTGTTCTTCATCACAAGGATTGAGAAAGCAGGGAAAAACAAAAAGAAAAAAGAACAGCAAACGAACAGAAGAGGAAAGCAAAGGAGAGCAGAGAGTAAGTAAAAAAAAAAATAACAAACAGAAACACAAGAACAGAGGGGAAGAGACTAAGAGGAGGAGGAAGAGAGAATTCTCCGGGAGTGCACGAACTGTTGTTGTCGCCTGCACCTTCGAATCGCCAGGTAAGGCTTTCATGTTATCTTCATTTATGCGCATTTTGATTTAAGAGAAGAAAATAGGGCGAAGGTAATTTAATTACCTTCGCCCTGTGCAGCACACGCGTGGTTTGAACCACGAGTGCCTGCAGCCCAGCCGGGTCACTGGCTTGGGCCAGTGACCAGGCCGGGCTAGCCTTGCTGGTTCCAGCCCAGCCCAGCCACATGGGCTGAGCTTGGCCCAGCCCTAAAAAAATATAAAAAATATAAAAATATAAAAAAATATGCATGCATATATTTAAATTTATTTTTATTTGGTTTATTTAAAGAGCTAGAGTCAGCAACACCATTCATTTTTGTTTTGGGTTACGTAATACTTACCAACGCTAGAGTTGGAAGTACCCGTAGTCAGATATTCACTGACGCTAGAGTCAGGAATATTATAAGCAAATTATCATAGAATAAACTAATAAACGTTTAGTAATTTAAGACAAAACCAGTAATGCAGTCTGCCTCAGGCAGAACGTTTAAGGGGTGATAATATCTTCCCTTTTACGTAACCAGTCCCGTACCATAGAATCTTTGTTGACCAGTTAGGGTTCCTAGTGACCATAATACTAGGAGGCGACTCCTTAAACGAGACACTTTCCCCTAAAAGAACAAGATGTCAAAAATCTTTTCTTTCTCTTTTTACTCAAGATTATTTTGTGGGCCGCCGCGATGTCGGGTGCGACAATGGATATGCACCTCCTTATGCTCCACCTCCTAGAAGAAATCTTGAGGAAACATTGCATGCATTCATTGAAAAGCAGGAGACAATCAACACTCAAAATGCTCAAATCATGGCAGATCTAAAAGATGC
>Ga0325404_1001676_pt1 | contig 23441 bp, 15 predicted proteins | sample PopdelMetagenome_18_FD_205664 | JGI IMG/M metagenome (GOLD analysis project Ga0325404, IMG submission 205664) | Populus deltoides microbial communities from Bellville, Georgia, United States - Xylem-Control-R1 | ecosystem: Host-associated > Plants > Phyllosphere > Stem > Wood/Secondary xylem...
GTATGTTTATACAATGGCACGTAGAAGAAAGAAAGCTTCATTTTTCAGAATAAGAAACTTGATTGGTCAGGCCTTAAACATACCTCTTGTGTTCCAACTTCTATCTTCATAAGAAATTTCTTCTTTTAATATTTCTGTTTTGAGTTTTAATCCTAAAAGACCAACACCACATTTTTATCAGCTTGAATTTCCAACAATGTAAAATAGTCTCGTCTGTTACACAAGAAATTTGTTGATATCCTATGATCGAACCTTGGTATGCTGCTGTAACCCTCTACTACTCTAGATGAACTTTCACGTCACTTTGTTAATATATACAGTAGTTCTGATCCATAGAATATGCAGGCAGGCATCGTAGATGATTTTCAATCTGTCACTCTCCTGGTCGAACTTCACCATGAAGAATCCATGTCCCACAATTGGAATTCCAAATACAACCTTCTATTTCTATCTCAGAATATATAAATACGCAGTCCCGCTTCCTACCATAAAAGACAAAAATCTAAGATGCTCACTTACCAAGTATAAAATCCAGCAACTCTCACTCAAAATTTCAAATAGCATTTTGCACTGCCACTGCCCTTCTTCAGTAGATCAGTAGAGAACAATCCAATGGCAGAGATAAATAATGATAAAATAGTGCCATTGCCTTGTGCAGTGGAGGAACTGATAGACAAAATCTGTAGGGAGCAGGATCGAAGGCCGCTAGAAACCAATACGAGGTCGACATTGGCTTCGTTAGGGGAAGAAGTTGCTTTAAATATTCTCCGGAGAATTTCTGGTCAAGAGATTAGAAAAAGTTTTGACGGTTTCGTTCTGCACTTGGCCAAACAGTGCTCTCCTAATATCAATGCTTCTTCTTCTTCCCCCAACATGCACTCCTCCCTCTCCCCATCTCCTCAACAACCCCAGAATCGTACAAACACCCGTTTACTGATGAATTCTCAAAGTAATGTACTTTTTTTTTTTTTCATTTCGAAATGGTAATCATCACTGTTTAGAAAATTTTGCTGTCCGTGAAGGTCAAAGATGCAATTCAGGTTCTGGGTTGATGTTTTTGTTTTTCCTTCCGTGGGGGCAATAATATAGGTGATTCTGGTGGTCAATCTCCAACTCCATTGAAGCTTGAAGGCTCATCAACCATGGATTCACAGAGACAGAGAGGAAGTGAGTCTACAACCAGTCAACATTTGGTGGCTTTGGGAGAGCTTGAGTTTAGAAAAGCCTTTCTTATCTTAAATTACCTTGGAGGGTAAGCTTTTCTTTGCTTTGTGGTTTCTTGTGTTTTGCTAGCTGCTTGGTTGATAAGGCTTAATTTATTCTCAAAATATCTACAGAAAGAATTTGGAAGAGGTGTTATCCGCTGATCAAATTAGGGGGTATAAGAATTTGCCAATGAGAGAATTTGAGTCAGAAATTTGGGACGCTTTTGGATTTAGGAGAGATTATATAAAGGAAGAAGATCGTGTCAAGGTAAATATGTCATAATACTATCTGAATGATTTGCGTGCTGGAGTCGCGGGTATGTAGTGAATGTGTACGTGTAAATTGCTTATCTAGAATTGTAACTGATTATAATCCACTGTTTTTATTATTATTATTATTTGTTGCTATACTGCAGAATCTTGATTGGGATTCTGGGAAAGCTCACATCTATCATTGTCATGTTGATCCGGATGGAGGTTATAGGTTCAAGGTTTGAATTTCTCCTTAATCACATGCTTATGCATACATGATAAAGAGAACCATCAATTGTTTTTCTCTCCTGAAAAAAAAGAAAAAAGAAAAAAGAACCAAAAACATGCTGGTGATTCATGATCAAATATTTTCTATTCTGGAAATTTTGAATTTGGATGCTTTTTTCCCATTCAACTTTATGCTTGTATTATCATGGTTAATTTGTGTTATCAATTGTATGAAATTCGCTCGTAGTTGGACCTGTATCAATTCTTTTATTGCAGATGTTGATAACATGAAATGCTCCTTTCCAAGGGTTCGGAAACAATTATGTTATTTATTGTGATATCCTACTGTTGCTTATTGATTACTGAGAGAAACTATTGATGTGTTTTTACTGTAAGAAGACACAATTTTTGGGTTAGCATTCTCATAGTCATTAAAATTATTTCAGGGACCTTACCTCTCCAAGCTGAGAAATGTCCTGCAAAGGACCTTGGGAGATGACAATATCTTGATGGTAAAGTTTGAGGAGTTGAAAGATGAGAGATATTCAGTGAGCAGTTCTCTGGATAATTATTTTGCCAAGTACAACAAGGTTCTTAGAGAAGGGATTCATGTTGGTTTGCGTTGTTACCGCTTTTTTGGTTAGTCTATAGATTGCTTCTTGTTTGATGAATATTGACTTTTGGATGACCCTTTTTGAGACACTGCATTCTATATTAATAACATACATTATACACTTATAAGCATAAGATTAAGATAACTATCGTAGGATATTTGTTCCTTGTGCAGGGGAGTTAACTTTGTACAATGCATTTAAATAGATAATTGTCAAAATCTCTATAAACGAACTTTTACTTTCCTATGTTGTTATATTCTAAGTCCTTTCGGTGTAACGAGATACCAGTGCAAGTCAAATATTTTTCCTTTCATGTTTCTGTCCTTCAATGATAAGGCATTAGCTCATCATCTCAGTATGATCTGTAACATGCATTTCAAGAACTGTTTGTCATTGGGGCTTTGTAATAGATAGCTAATGGAGTCTTATACAAACTCATCTTTAAGAAAAAAAGATTGTTTTCGATCCATGCTCTCAGATTCATTGCAAAATTGGTTAGTTTCACTTGTTTTGTAATGAAATCAAGTATTCCGACCATTTGTATCATAGTTTCACTTCTAAAAGTAGATATTTGGGCAAAAACTGTCACTTATATGTGTCACGGTACTGTGGCAGGTGATATTGTGTCGTACATGGTCTTCTGAACATCTTTTGTTAGTTTTTGAATCCTTCTAGGATAATCATTTCGTTCAACTGACATTGGTTGTTGACCGTTGTTGACCAGTGTTTAAAGACGGAGGCAAAGAAGAAAAAAAGAAAGACCCAACCACTTCTCCTGTCAAGTGTTTTTTCGTCCGCATGGAGTCTGTTGCATCGATTGATAATCAAGATAATATTTTGAGCAGGAAAACAATCCGTCAAGCTAGATCTGTTTTTATGCATGTGGACAATTTGTCCAGTTTGTCCAACTACATGGCTAGGTTGGTGACACTATGATCTCCCCTCCCCCATATTTGAGAACCATATTTAAACATGCTCTGTTAGCAATTTGAGATTAACATTCTTTGAAGAGACTCAGGTTTTCGCTGATTTTGTCAAAGACCATGAATCTGGAAGTTGATTTATCCTCTGTAGATATCAAGACAATAGATGATGAACCATGCCGGGTGCGATTTATATGTTGATTTGTTTTCTTTTTTTTCAAAACATGGCTTGTTATTTGCTAGGTATGTGTGGACATACACAGATTATTGCCTGTTTGTCTATTCAATTTGCTGTTCTTTTTTATGTTTTTGTTGTTGCAGGATAAAGATGGTAATGCTGTTCACGGTACAGATGGGAAACCTCTTATACATACAGATGGAACTGGGTTTATATCTCATGATTTGGCTTTGAAATGCCCAAAGAATCAAGTCAAAGGAACTTGCCTCCAAGCTTCCAATATTGAGGTTTGTGGTTAATAGTTTGATTTCATTGTGCAATATGTTAAGTAAATTCTATTTAAAGAAGGACAAGTATCATTTTCTCTAAATTAATATGAACATAGAAGTTTGATGATCATACTTTAGCTTTTATAATTTAATGTTTTGTTTTGTGTGTGGTAACCACCCACTTTAAGTTTGACAATGATCCATTGATAATCAAAATTCTAACTCTAGGAAAAGAAATAGAAAGAAAATGGGTGAGTCAAAATAAATGAATATCTTCTCTTTATGTTTTCCACAAACTATTTTTCATTGAAGCTTGTTTCCAGTCATTGAAAATTTCCTTTTCCTGACCCTTTTGTTGCATGCACGCACTGGTATCCATGGCACTGTCAAAGAATAGTTCTTCCAACACAAGGTTAACCAGTGGAACTTTCACATTATTATTAGTAATTGCTGAATAACTGAGAATAAAAACTATCTCATTGCTTCTACCATGTAGGAGCTCACTAGAGGGGGGTTGGTTAAATAATTTAGATGTTAACATGTTTGTTCACTATTTTCCTTTTATGATGTGTATGCTCGATCTCATTCATCAGATTTATAGCATTATGTTTACTTATGATTTATCCCATCTGTTTTTTTTTTTTTACTTTCCCTAGAACTGATACTGATTCTTTTGTGAGTATATAATTTATGGAGGCAATGTTTTACCTCTTTGCTGCTTTCTTCCATCCATATGTTGATGTTTTTTGTTTTTGGATAAACAGAACTTTTCATGTTTTGGCTCATTTGTTTTTTCTCCCTTCACTGCTAGAGATTACGTGTTCATAATGAAGTCATGGAGCAAAATCCAGAATGTCTCTATGGGGATCCAGTATGTGCATCTCAGTCATTGCTAGTTTCTCTGGTTTTAAAATTCTATTGTTTATTTGAGGACTTGGAATCAATTATCTTTTCATTTCTTTTTTCAAGCCTTTGCTGATCCAGTTTCGTCTCTTCAATAATGGTAGAGCTGTCAAGGGAACTTTCCTTGTGAATAAGAAGGTATGGTTTTGGAATTTTTTTGTATTCCATTGAAATAATAATGAGTTGATTTTTTGGATTGATATCCTCTCGTGTTCTTTTGCATCATGTTTTGTCATGTTCGTGAGATCTAAACTATTAAATTCAAAATGAATGGGCATTATTTTAATGCATGTTAAAATGATTATTATTATTTTTTTTTGCTTCACCAAATCTAGATCATTAAATTCAAAATTAATGGTGACATTTGGAACTTGATTGGTTATATTCCCTTGGGAACACGAGAGGATCCAAACATTACTTTTTTGTCCATATTTAAGGTTCATTGAAGCTAGTCTGGTACAATGATGATTTTAAAATTTGAGAGAATTTTCACATGTCGATACAGTTGATGTACTATCTCTGAATCATACGAGGTTTCTAAAACTTTGAAGATTATTGGATCTTTAGTTTGATGCATAGGAGTGATTGTAATTTCTCTTTTTTCAGAGAAGTAAGGGCTTGTGATGTAAGATTATTAGGGGTGGAGAGGGAATTGAACCAAACAATCTATATGCAGGTGAACTGAAGCTGTCCAAATGACCAAAAGTTTCTAAAAGAAAGTACATCATATGAAATCACATACTATCTATTTATCTACTTTGGGACTATAAATGTTTGGTTGAATAACTAGCAATTATGGTTCCATCGCTGTCAGAATGGAACAATTTCCTTTGAGGCTGGAGGGGTACGAAGCTAAACTGATGACCTTGTGAACATGATGATTGCAAAGTTGAATATTATGCAATTTATATTCACACTCCCCTTTTGAATGCTTTGATCTACTTCAATTTTCTGCCACAAAACTTTCTTTTCTCACCACTATTGCCTCCATTTCTGATCTAAATTGCATACAACTCTATTTGCATCAGCAATGTAGTTTGGGTTGTTATGACCTTTGAATTGAAATCGGTGGACCTTTATGCCAGATTTTTCTGTTATGACATGACATATTAATAAATCATTCACATTACTTCAAGAAGAAAGTTTTGAAATCCAATAGCTGGTGGGATATTGATGGTCCCAGCCAGAGTTTGTGGATAACCTGGTTCCTATCTAGCTAATTTCTTTCTTAATTTGTTTGTGTTTCTGATATCTGATTATTATTTCCATGTTTTTTTGTAGCTTACTCATCAAACTCTGCACGTAAGGCCTTCTATGATTAAGGTTGAGACGGATTCAAAACTATCAAATACTTTTTCAAAAAATTCATTGGAGATAGTTGGAACCAGGTAGTTATGATTTTTGTTCTTTATTATTTCCTGCTTGTATGTTCTCTCAGTTGATGTTATGTTTTGGTTTCTAACTGAACAACAGAAGTACCATAATAATACAAATTTTTTTATTGTAAGCTACAAAACTTGATATTCTGTTCAGTAGTTGGACATGAGTTTTTGCAGTTATGTTTGAAAGAAGCTGCCAGCAAGCTGGACTGGCTTGGAAGCATTGTGATGTATCTTGATAAATAAACTTACTGATATAGAGAACCCAATGCTCTGCTTTTTCTGCCAGTAACTATGATTTATCCAATGAAAGAAAAATGTGGTGACATTTCTTACTTTCCATCTCGCAGCTGTCGACCAAAGAAAACGTTCCTTTCGAAGAATTTAATTGCACTTCTTAGCTATGGTGGTGTTCCAGAAGAGTTTTTTATGGGAATATTGAATAATGCTCTGGAAGATGCCAGTGGCATTCTCTCAAACAAAAATGCAGCTCTACGAGGTAGTTTCCTTGATAAGAAGTGTTTGTTTTAGGTTTTCCTTCTGATTCTGGTTTCTTCTTTGAAGGTTAAACTGGTCAGCAATGCCCTTGATTATACATCAACTTCTTCTGTTTTGCTATTTCTTTGTGGATCCTTGCCTGACCATTTCAGAAAGGATTTTTATGCTTTATTATCTTTTATTTTATTTTCATGGATTTTACTCTTTTATGACTTATTTTAATCTTCTCAGGAGGTGGTTTATAATGATTATTCTGGTGTTCCTCTGTTGAGTTGGTTATTCATTGATTTATTTCTCTATATTTGTGTGTTAATTTATTTTTTATTCTCAATGTTTCCAACTCCTATTAAGTAACTGTAACAAAAGTTTTTCTTTGCACTGATCAGTTGCACTTAATTATGGGGATATGGATGATAACATTGTTGCAACAATGATTGGCTGTGGGATTCCGCTAGAAGAACCGTATTTGCAACATCGTTTGTCAATACTGATGAAGGAAGAAAAGAAGAGTCTGAAAGGAGGAAAATTACCTGTGCCTGAATCATATTATTTGATGGGGACAGCTGATCCAACTGGACTCTTGGAGAGTGATGAAGTTTGCATAATACTGTACGTTTGTTATTGGCATGTTTCTTTACTATTAATGTGACAAATATATACATACACATTAGCATTTAACTAGCCGGATTTGAAAATCACAAGATTTGTTCTATGCCTGGCTATTATGTATGTGCATAGTTTACCCCTACACACACCCCCATAGTTGCAATTTTGGATTGAAGCTATCAATGTAATTATGAGATGCTTTCTTTCTTGATGGAAAACATGCAGAGATTGTGGACAGGTTTCAGGGGAGGTATTAGTCTATCGGAATCCAGGTTTACATTTTGGAGATATACATATTTTAAAGGCTACATATGTAAGGGAGTTGGAAGATTTTGTTGGAAATGCCAAGTATGCTATATTTTTCCCATGCAAAGGACCACGGTCTTTGGCAGATGAGATGTCAGGTGGTGATTTTGATGGTGACATGTTTTTTGTGTCAAGAAATCCTCAGGTCAGTGTTATTTTCTCGGTCTCTAGAAGAAACTAAGCGTATTGGAAGAATATCCCTTTTACTTATTTATTTTATTCCATTTAGGAAGGAAAAAAAAAAAAAAATTTGCTGTGTGTGTTTGGGAGATGTTTTTAGGAGTCAGGTTCTTCAGCCATTCTCTTATTTCCATTTATTTGTGTAAGTTTAGTTATTCCTTTATTCTGGAACATCTTATTACCTCATTTGGGTATTCATCTCATATTCAGGTAGTGCTTTCAAAAAACGAGTTGTTAGTTTATTCTCGCATCTCTTTCAAGTGACGTCAAACCTTCAGGACCTCAGGACCTATTCAGTAGCAGAAACTGAGGCTATTAATAGGATCTCCTTTTCAAGTTACCAAATTTGGAAAACTCATCTAAGATGCTTTCTCAGTTTCAATTGTTTCACAAATGAAGAACAAGGATGTGATATGCTAGGATTATTTTGTTGTTCGGTCTTTTCATATTTGATTAAAGTTGATTTTTTATTATATAAATATAATAAAATTTCTCTTTTTTTTTAATGAGGTAATGAGTAGAAGAATTTTTGAGAATATTATTTAAGTAAAAAGTTAAAATGATATGCAAATAGAAAAAAGATTTAGAGCATTGTTTCTTGACTATTCTCTCAATTTTCTATTGAAACAACTATGACATAGACTGCTTTTTTAAATGAAAATTTTGTTTCCACTTCATTTTAACTTTTTACTAGTGTCTCTGAGGAATAATTATAGCTAGTGTCTGTTAAAGTGACAAACCATCACTGCTTTTATAGTGATAACCTACCGGCATCTGGCAAATAAAACCTCTAGAAACTGTTGCTTTTAATTTGTTAATTCTACCATGTTTACTGATGATGGAACCTTTTTACGTATATTTTCCTTCACTCCTTATGGTGCATCTCTTTGAGACTCCTTCATGTGTATGTCATTTCATGTGCTTGAATTTTATTTCATACCAGTGATCAACTGAGAACTGTTTGTATGTCTTTGAAAGTTCAGTCTTGTGTAAATAAATTTTTAAGTTCTGTTCCTAATTGAGTGGAATATGTATAGTTTCCAAAATTAATCATTTGCACTCTGTTATCTCTTCAGCTTCTGGAAAACTTTAAACAAACGGAACCTTGGACACCTTCTACTTCAACCCCTAATGTGCCTAACAGAAAACCAAGTGAATTCTCTGATGAGGAGTTGGAGGTTGAGCTTTTCAAACTATTTTTGAGGAACAGGTTTCAGCCAAGGTAAACACTTGATTGCATAACATGATAATCTTTTGCAACCAGCCAGCCACAATGCTTCATTTTTGTCCATCACATGTCTCTCTCGTTTTTAGTGTTGATTAGAAAAAACAATTTTTTTTTTAATTAGGATGCTACACTTGTGCCCGCTGATCTCAATATATGAATTTATTTATTGATAGAATATCACATTAGTGATGTAATGTTGAAATTGTACCTTATTCCTTGAGTTATATGGGTTGTTCACCCCTTTGAAAAGGTCCAAGTCTCAAGCAGTTCTTGCTCTGGGGTTTGAAAATTTGTTTTCATACTTGTATGAAAGATGAAAATCTACTATGCTAGCTTAGGTTAGAGTACCCGTTCCTAAGCCTGGATAAAAGAGTAGGGTTGGGGTAGGTTTACAGCCAGCATAAAACTGTCATTTCTATGGTATGGGTCCTTTTGATCTAAACTTGTATGAAATATAAAGGCATGTAATCTATTTTAGTTATGTAGCTTCATCACCAAGTTCAATGCTTCAAAGCTTTTGGCTACTTTCAGTTTCACTGTGGGGGTGGCAGCGGATAGCTGGCTGGCAATGATGGATCGGCTTCTATCATTGGGAAATGATTGCACAGAAGAGATAGCTTGTGTGAAAAAAAATATCAATCTGTTGATTGATATATACTATGATGCTCTAGATGCTCCAAAGAAAGGTGGAGAAAAGGTTAGTTTTCCAACCTTACTGGCTGTCAAATGTACACTAACTAAAGTTTTCTTATTTCTTCTAAACTGGATGAAATGAATTATGGGTTAAATTTACTTTAAGATGATCACTTGTCCCAATATTTTTGTGAACATGGCAAAGAAGATCGAATTCCCTGATGCCTTAATCTGCAAGCATTCTGAACTTCTAAGTTTCTGCTTCTTGATATAGTATGAAGATCAGCTTTACCAATTTCATGTGCTTTAAAATATTATTTAGTTCCAATTGCATATTCATTCTCTGGAATCTGCACATGGCATTGAGGGTTGTGGCATTAAAGGTGGTTGATGAGTTTTTGAAGACTCATATTCATACTCAAAGGAGATGGACAAATCTTAACTCTGCACATTTTTAGCACATTTGTTGATTGTTTCTTTTCCTTTGATGTAAATCAGAAAAATTACTATAAATGTTTTTCGGTGGTTGAGGAATAAAAAGCACTGAATATATGCAGAATGGCTATTCTTCTAATGAGCAAATAAAATGAAGATTACCAAATACTCAGCCATATGAAGGGATTTGATGTGTAGAAGTCACAAAGTTTATGTTCTTGGTGATTATGTGTATGGATAAAGATATTATAATTTGCATTATTCTTGAGGAATCTAGTTTGGGGTGGTTTCTTTGATGATATTCAATTTGAAGTAATTTATTAATATTTTGAAATCAACAAGACTTTTTCCTACTCTTAAACAGATTGAAGTTCCAGAAGATTTGAAGGCAGAGCTGTTCCCTCATTTTATGGAAAAACACGAAAAGAAAACTTATCGATCAACTTCCATATTGGGAAAAATTTATGATAAAGTGAAAGCATATGAAGATATGGATCTGTCATCAAATGGTGAGGGTTTTATGAATCTAAAGATTGAAGCTATGAACCTCATGTGGTGGTTAAGTTTCTCAGGACATGAAAATTATTTGAAGATTTTTTATTTATTTTTTTTAGCATTTACAAATATTATCATTAAATTGAGTTTTATTGATGCTTTTTCAACCTGTTAGATGTTTGGAAACACCCTTGCTTTGACGGTGAGGTTCACGAGTCGTACCTTGTGAAGTGGAAGGGACTCTACGGTCAATACAGGACGGAGATGCGCAATGCTCTCCAGGCTGGTAAAGAGAAGAACAACGAGGCTGATGAAGTCATAAAAAAATACAAGAAGGTCAGTATATTATTTCTTGTATGCTTTATTAATCCTTTCCTATTGAAATAGTGTGGGTGCTGCTACCTCTTGCTTCCAACTCCGCTGACTTATCATCGTCTCATATAGATCTTATATGAAGCTGCGGAATTTAATTTGAGCAAACGAAGAGATGAGGAAATCTTTGAGGAGGCCAGGGCTCTATATCAGGTTGCTTACAATCATGCCAAGAGGCAAGGAAGTGTTGGAAAATGCGGTTTTGCGTGGAGAGTCGCTGGTTTAGCTCTTTGCACGCTCTACGTTTTGAAGAAGCAAGAAGAAAGACCTATGATATGTTCACCATCTGCTCTCAAAGGGATTTTGTAGTTAAGGCTAGAAATGTTGTAATAAAGATTTATGGCAATAGAATGGATAAGTGTATTGTACGTCAGGAATGCGATATGTTGCAGCCTAACAAGTGCTTAATCATTTATCTTATCTCTAAATTATGTGAAATTTTGTCTCGGGTTTCATCCTTTTTTTCCCCCCAAAACTAATCACAAGTATGCAAATGCTGTTAATGTTGGGTTTTATTTTTTTAAAAAAAATATATATATACACACAATAAAAACAATAAATTTATTTGTTTTTTTTTTTTTGGAAATACCAAGATACATCTCAAGGTTGTTTAGGATTTATATAAATATTACCTAAAGATTATATGTTTTTTTCCAACTTTGAATAATTAATTCCATAATTATAATAACTTCATAATTTTCTTTGCAAAATATTGTTTTATCCCACTAACTTTATCTTTACTCTAAATTCATTAATCAAATATTAGATTCATTAATCAAATATTTGATGAATATTAAAGATAAATAAACCTTTATTAAAAATTAAATATTTCTACATGAACAAAGTCAAATGCTATATATAACTAATCAATTGGTTGCAGGGCATATATAGTAACAATCTATCACTTGCATTAAAATCAATCACTCATATATCAAATATTATATCGCTCTACTTGATGATAATTTTTTTACTAGGATAATAATTTGGTAAGATGATCTATAAAATTCTTTTCAGTGGGTACTCGTTCCATCTTTACCTCTTTTATTTCTATGATTCTCTAATCAAATGGAATTGTCAAAATATATTTTTGAATAATTGAAGAGATCTTGGTTCCTTTGCTTCATTATTATCATAGTATAGAGCTATTGTATTAATAATACTAGGAACCACACCTAGTTTAATGGTGAAATTCTTGATCCAAACAATCTTTTTTGTCTTTTCAAACGCATAGTTACACTCAACTTTAGTCGTAGAATCTACTTTGATTTTTTGGAGTAAAATATAACTAAACTAGAATTTTTATTTTCAATATCTGATTGAAAACTAACATCCAAATAACTATGAATTACTAGTTCATCTCCTCCATAAATCACTAAAACATTCTTAGTTTTTCTCAAGTACTGAAGAATATTTTTAACTATTTTTTAGTAACATTCACCTAGATTAGATCAGTATCTATTTGTTATGCTTGAAGTATAAGATACATCTGATCTTGTACATAGCATTGCATATATTATGGATCTTATATTCGAAATATATAAAATCATTTCCATCTTATCTCTCTCAATTTATGTTTTAGGATACATATCTTTAAAGAGATGTATCTTATGCGAAAAAGGTAAGTATTCTCTTTTGGATTTTTCCATGCTAAATTGTTTTAGTATCTTGTCTATGTACATGGATTTGAAAAATCTAAGCAACATTTTTATCTATCGCTATATATTTTTATTCTCACTATATATGTTGCTTCTCTCGTATCTTTCATGGAGAAATTCTTGGACACCCAAATATATACTAACTTGAGTGAAGTAATGTTATTTCTTATTGATAATATGTCATCTACATATAACCACAAGGCTCATCCATATTTTTTATGATACTAAACTATTTGATTATCTCATAAAAATAAATATTTCAACTCTTGAAGCTTGTTTAAGTCTATAAATGGATTTTTATAGCTTGCATACTTTGTTGGCAAATTCCTTACATTCAAAACTTATAGGTTATTTCATATATATATATATATATATATCGAATATTTCCATTTAGGAATACAATTTTGATATCTATTTTTCAAATCTTATAATTATGATATGCAATTATAGCAAGCAAAATTCATATGGATTTCAACATAGTTATTGAGAAGAAGATTTCATCAAAGTCAACCAATTATCTTTATTTATAACTTTTGATAACTAGTATAGCTTTGTACGTTTATACATTTTCATTCATATCAGTCATTCTTTTAATTTTAGGCTTCTTTAATTTAATTTAATTTAATTGGTGATCAGATTGCACATTAGAGTGTAGTATATTTTTATGTAGTATGCTTTAGGAATATGATGAAGCACCTTGTAGCCTTATGTCCTTCGGCCTTTTGTGCACGTGCATTTGATTTATTTTATTTTATTTAACTAGTAGTAACAAAAAAAATTATTAACTACTTTGTTAACTTGTTCTAAAAAACCCTCGGCATGTCACTCTAGCAAAATAGTGAAATGTCAAGTTGTTTTTCACTTTGATCTTTAAATTCTTTTAGGATATTTTATAATTTCAAATTTATTTTTTAAAAACATTTTATCCTCTAACATTAAGTTTACTGGGTATTAAACTTCATAATCTATTTTGATTTTTTTCTATAAAGTTACTTCACGAGTTTTGCGGGTTAGCCGTATTGACTCGGGTGATTTTTTATCCTTTTTTAATATTTTTTTCTCAAATTCATCTTTCAACATTGAGTTGATTGAGAATTGAGTTTCATAATTATTATTTTATTTGCTTTTCATGGGATTATCACAGTCTCATGATTCGAGTTGCAAGTTTTACTGGTTAGCCAAGTTACTCGGTTTTTTTTATTCTTTTTTAATTGAATATGTTTTCTTCAATTTCATCCTTCAACATTAGGTTGATTGAAAATTAAAATTTATAATTCTTTTGATTTTCTTTCTATGGAGTTATCTCGGTCTCCTGACCCAGGTTTTGCAAGGTCTCCTGACCCGGGTTTCGCAAGTTAACTCGGGTTAACTCGACTCATTATTTTATCCTTTTTATTTTATTATTAATTTAATCATTTAACCTTATGTTGATTGAGAGTTGAACTTCATATTTTTTATGGGATTATCATGATCTTATAACCTGAGTTGAAAGTTAGGTTGGTTAACTCAAATTTTTTATCCTTTTTTTAGTTATTTTTTTTTCAATTTCATCCTTTAATATTGGGTTGATTGAGAATTAGGTTTCATAATTTGTTTTAGTTTTCATTTTATAAAGTTATCACAATCTCAAAACCCAAGTCTCGAGTTTGGTCGATTGACTTGAGTGTTTTTTTAATTATATCCTTCAACATTGGTTTAATAGAAATTGAGCTTCATAATTTGTTTTGATTTGCTTTTTATGAGGTTATCCTAGTCTCATGACTGAGGTTTGGTAAGTTAACCTAAGTTGACTCGACTTGTTTTTTTAGTTGAATTTTGTTTTTAATTTTATCATTCAATATTGGGTTGATTGAGAATTGAGTTTTTTATTTTTTTTAATTTACTTTCTATAGGGTTATCAGAGTCTCATGACCTGGGTAGCAGTTTTGGAATGTTTACCTGAGTTGATCTGAATTGACCTAAGTTTCAATATTTTTTGAAAAATATTATCTTGATTTTTTTAGTCAAACTACATTTTTATTGGTCATCCAATATGTTTTTGGATCTTCCAAGTCGACCAGACTACATCGGATCAATCCCCATCTAGTTTAATTTTTTTTTTCTATGCTAAATAATATATTAACAACACTTGGATATATTTTGCATCTAAAAGAAAATTTTAATCTAACCTATAACATAACGATAACAATAATATAGTTATGTACTAATAGAATTTAGGACTGGAATTACAAATAACCGTTATAAAATTGAGACATGTCTTCAACTTGACAAAAGTTGTTGATCCTTAGTCGATAATTACTAATTAAGTAATGAAACACCTCTCTCTCTCTCTAAGTGCTTTGAGCAGAGGGATTTGCTTGTATACATTTGTTCCAACTTTTATTTCTTTTAAAGGGTAATACTTGTTAGCAAGACCCTTCACTATGTAGGGATTGGTTCACTTGGGAACCCCAATTCCATATAGAAAAATATCATGTTAGATGTTGTCGGTCGTGGTTGTTCTACGAGGTTTATGGTCTTGTTGCACGTGCATAATTTCTATGAGCCAATACATATGATTATTTTGTATCTCAATGTCCTCAATGATTACCTAATTTACAAAGACACATAAAGGTCACATCTATCAGGCCAGGCTTCTAGGCAATGCAAGAAATGGTTTAGGTAGTTCAAAGTATGGTCGAAGGTTTGTTTTCAACGTAGATGGTGGGTTTGCAAGGAAGGAATGTAATGTTTTTATTAAGACATATTGTTTTGTGGTTACCTTGAATGATATTGTGGATGGAGAGAGAGTGTGTCTACAATTTAAAAAGGATGTTTATCTTCCAAGGAAATTGTTATCACAAACATTCAAAACTTTATTACCCCACACACACACATACACACACACACACACACACACAGATATATCTTCAAGCTCGTGGCTATTTTGGTAAGACTTTAATTTATTTGTTGGTCTTTTTCATTGTAGGATGCTTGTTCTCCTTGTTATAATATCTTTATTCTAATTATTTATCTTCTTTATCTATGAAGAAAATCCCACTTCCATCGGATTGAAGTAACAAAACTAAAATACAATTATATGTGCTGATCTTGATGGAGAATTTTAGATCAATTACCCTACTTATTATTTCTTTCTCCCCTCTAATAAATAAAACAAATTGCAATTAGATACTAAATATTAAGTAGAAATAAGAAGCAACCTTGTTAAATTAAACAAGGTATGAAAATAATTAGATGTCAAACCCTAAAATATTTATTTGTTTTACTCCCATTTGTGAAAGTAAATAAAGTTGTAATGTAAAGCAATATAAAATAAAAAGAAAGATAAGACATTATTTAATAAGCTACAATTGAAGTTATGATAATATGCCATTTTTTCCCTTAATTTCTTAGTTCTATTTTGGAAACCTACTTCTTTTCATTGCTGGTTTTCAGAAACCACGATTTCATTAGTAGAATATCATTAATATTTTGTTGAAAGAGGAATTCTTCCACAAGACTCAGAGGTATTAAGTATCAATCCCTATCATACATTCCTACATGAGCTTTTTTCTATTATCATACTCTCTTTTTTTCCTGAACATAACCTTGCTAATGGAGTTTTGTTCAATTTCAAACTAGTATATTTATTTGCATGAATGTCTCTACAAGTTAAATTTTAGTAAAGCAATAAGCTGATTTGTCAATTTCCTTAATAAAATATATAGAAATGAGAACTAATGATCAAATACCATGAACAATGTGTTAAGTATGAATATTGACCAAAAGTTTTGATATCACTTATTGGATTTAGAACAATAGTAATGGTGGGTAACAAACACTGAAATTTTATTAAGTTGTTACAAATATACAACACATCACAATTAATGATGTTTCACACTCATATATAAGACACTCTATTTAAGAAGTAAAGTTAACACCACTTAAGTCACTTACCCACTCACACTCGTGGCATACATAAATACTTAAACTATGCAAGTGTTTTTTTCCTCACAATCATAACATTTATCTTTCTTTCTTGCACCAACTTCATAAAGCTACATTTATAGACTACTCATGTCATATTTTTTCACTTATACACACTTTTCTTTGTCTTCACTCTCACACACCACATTACTAGTCTTTTTATATCCCTCATTTGCTTATTTCTTCTTTTTTTCTTTACACTCACATGCTCGCACTCACAAATGGATAGGTAGTTAGGCATTTATTTAGGGGTGCTATATCAGTGATATAATGGTCTAGGTTCTTCTTAGATGGTTTTTTATTTTGGACAAGGATGAACTTATTTTTTAGAGAAGAGTTCCAAAGACAATTAAGAAAATATTTATTTGAAGCTTTTAAATCTAGCTTTAATGTGAACCCTATGGATATAAAGATCTAAAACTCAAAATCAAATTGACTCTTCCCAAGAAAGCTAAGATTAGGTTTGGAATTGAGCTTGACACAATAATAACTTATACCAAGACATCAAAACTATAAGTAATCAAACTCTCACCCAATGATTATAGAAAATCACATATAAGAAGTATGAAAGACTCCATAAAGATTTATTAATTATTCTATAAGTCAAGAGAACTTATTTGAAGAGCCAAAGCAAGAGAAATCTCTCACAACACACACACACACACACACACACTATATGCAAAAAGAATATATTTGATATCTTAAAAAATTATATCTCTACAATTGTATTTATACTTAAAACAATAAACCTTAGTTGACTTAATGGACTACCATTAACCCAAAATAAAAATAAAGCCTGAAGTTCCTTAAATAAAGCCAAAAAAATTAAAATTAGATAATAATAATTTTAAATTAAAACCCTAATTTTCACCTATGATAAACTAGAAAAATTAGATGTAGAATAAGATCCTTGCTTGAAAAGAATTCTTGGCCAATTAGACATGTCGCCACTTGGTATTCCAATCAAACAAAAGAACTTCTTTAATTAAATTTCTTTAATAATGCCACATGCCCCCCCTCCCCAAGAAAAGCCCATGATACCAAATTTAAATAAACCCGAGAAATAATGGATCATGCTCCTTTTATGCATGAATTAAATTGACTATGGTTTAATTTTTATTTGTTGATGTTGCCTCATTGAAATCCACATTGTCTCAAATATTATGAATAAGCCTATTGAATGCATCTTTAAGTTTCTTTTCTCTTGACCTTGTAATTGGTCCAATTGGAACTTGCAATGGATCTTTTAGTATAGTCTCGACCGTATCATCCCCTCTTCTTAAAAGGATTAGTTCACGAATCATCACCTACATCAAACAAAGAGAGAAAAAAAACATTGAAATAACACTAACACCATACTCACTTGGTAGATCTACTTTATAAGAATTATAATTAATTTTCTCAAGGATTTGGAATGATCCATTTTCTCTTAGCATCAATTAAGATTTCTATGTTGAGAAAATCTCACTTTTGCATATGCAACCAAACACAATCTTCTGGTTTAAAAATAACTCTCTTTCATCCTTTACTAGCTTTGAATATATATTGCTCTTTTTTTTTTGTATTTACCACCTCACATTCTCATAAAGAGCCTTTACTACCTATATTTTCTATTTTCATCAAGACCAACCCTTTCATCAATAAAAAAAGGATATAAATCCAAATAAGTCAAATGATTAAACTCATAGATAATCTCAAAAGGAGAATCATCAATAGTAGAATGCACACTCCTATTATAGATAAATTTAATAAATGACAGATAATCTTTCTAATTATTTAAATTCTTTTGTGGTACTGAGCTCGGTTATCTATGAGCTGTTGCACCCCTTTTTAGTGATCATCAATTCATACATGCATTTCCACAAAAAGCTCCATCGGGCTTGGTTCGCGTCCAAGAGTCGTATCCTACAAGAGAAAATTGTTTTTAGTTAAATATATTTATAAAAAAAACAAAAAATGGATGTAATTAAAAAAAGAATATTAACATCCACTATGCATGTGAAATGAATGGAATGGAGTCGTCGGTGTCTGTGGTATTGGAACTGTGAACACGCCGATTCCAGTTCTCTGCACCAGAGTGTGATCATCGCACGATGCAATCGGACATCACGTGATGAATATATTCTACCCACACGGCCTCTGAGACTTACGGAGGTCTGCAATCCTTCCAAACTACCACCTCATTCCAGCCCTAGAAGCTCTCTTTCTTCCACATATTTTTTTGGCTTTTTTTTGTGCCTCGAATAAAAAATCATGCAACTTATATGGTACAAATGAATTATTTATTAGTAAATGAATAATAAAATTGAATAAATGATTAAAATTTTTTTATCTTGATTTCAATCTTACCTAGTTGTAGCGTGATTCTCTCAAAACCTCCTTACAATAGCATTGTCAGCTCTATCACATTCAATTGTTTTCTTGCGGTTAAAATTTGTACAAGAAAATTTTCATTAATAAGTTAATAAACTAACCTAATTAACATAATAAAAAAGTAGTTAAGTTAATATTAAACATAAATCTTTTGAACCATGCATCAATTATATGTTCCCATTTAGAATGTTCGAAAACCTAACTCAATTGAAACAATGAAATTTTCATCAATGATTTCATCACCGATGTTATGATTTTGGCAGCATCAATGTTTATAAACTTGAAATTGCATTTATTAATTGAAATTAATTTTGAGGATGAAATTGAAAAAAGAGAGAATGAAATCAACATAAAAAAATCTCTCCATCTAACTTTTTGTCTAACTATTATAAGAGGTTTCTTGATGTGATCCAATCAATTTGGTCGGTGTAAAAGCAACGAAAAAAACTATTAAAAATATATGAGGATAAAATTAAAAAAAATGAAATTGAAAGGAAATTAAAGGGCAAAAAAAAAGGCAAAAAAAAGAAGAAGAAGAAGAGAGGAGTTTTATTGTTCATATAAATTGGTATTCTCAAAATATCTTCTTTAAATTTTTATGGTCCAAATCAATTGCGATCTTTCTAATTTTACTTAAATCTGTACTTTTATGTAAGATGATCCTTATTTATTTTTAATCTTTGACCTTTTCTAATTAATTTGATCTCCCATTATGTTATCTGATCCCTATTATCTCGCTTTCTATTTTCTTAATTGCCTATCAATATTTCACTCCCCAACCTTTTTTTTTATTAAGAAAATTATGAAATGAAAGTAAATTAATTGAATTGCAATGAAAACATATTTTTTTTAGAAATTTTTATATTCTCAAAACACATTGAAAATAGATATCAATAAAATTAAAATAAATTTAAGACAAGCATTTTGGGTTAAAATAGGAATTTTTGCTTGGAATGAATCACTATGTTTACTTTAATGTTGCAATGAGGGGTTAAGTTGGTGAGATAAGAAGGGGTACCAAGATTATAAGCAAATTATTAATGGTGGAAAATGTAACCAATTATAAGTTTACAATATTGTGACCATTTTTTTATATTTTTTTTATTATTCAATGCGATTTTTTACTTTTAGATCTCTCAAATCTCTTTTGTTTTCAATGTGATTACAATTGATGACATCTAGTGGAAGGATAGAGTAAGTGAGGGATATATAATTTTAATATTTCTTTAATTATTATTTTTTTTTATCTCGCATGCTTTGTATCTTTCATTGATAGCGGGTTCCAAGACCATCTATTGATATCATGTTTTATTATTTTCTTGTCTTGGAAGGTAATCTTTAGTTTCATGACAGAAAACAGGATGGTTACGCTCATCATCTCCGGTGGAACTTTTTTCACCCGTAAATATTTTTCTGAGATACGGAGTTTTCAGCTCAAAATAAAAAAGAGCACGAATTTTACATTATCGACGCATATATTCCGTACTTACCATCAAAGTAAGTATGGCTATAGATTAGGCTAGTAGAACATAAATCATCTCAAAACTGCGAGTCTTATAAGCCAAGACAAGACCAAATTAAAATTTTCTTATTGCCCAGTAGCTAGCCGGAGATGTCACGGCGGCAGAGAGGACAAGAGTAGCGGTGGGATAGCAAGGCGGAGATGCAAGCTTCATGGTAGACATGCCCACATGGGACTTTTTTACCGCCTATACCTGACTGGAAACCCTCCATGCAAACTGCGCAAACAGCATCACCTGTAGTAAGTGCCGTGGGCATGTCAGCTACAATGGTAGAGTTTGAATATGTGATTTGTTGGCTTAAATTCTGAGGCAGGGTAAGGGCCTCGTCGAGATCAAAGCTCGTATCGATTAGACAGCTCGAGAAAGGGTTGGATGCCATGATATGAGAGAAATATTGCAAGAGTTTTTGCTCTACAGACAGGGTTTTGTAGCTAGTGAGATTTATTTATATATAGCTTTGAAGTGATCACCCTCTCTAGCTAGGGGAAGGAAAACCTGAAACAGAAACAGTAATGGAGGAACAGATCATTATAATTATGGGTCTCGATCTTTTATGACGGGAGATAAACTTTTTGAATTCAGAAAGTCAATATGTGATCATAATGCACATGGGAACTTGCATCTTGTCTATGACCCATTTAAGAGCAGAGTATTTAATATATTATATATAGCCCACATAGATACGTGTTCTCTAGTGAAGGATAGAAATGTAGCCTAGCCAGCACATTAAAATATTTAATTTCGATATATATATATATATATATATATATATATATTGTAATGGTAAAGATAAGGACAACGGCACACTCTAAATTAATAAATATTATCTTAAATTCTCTTATTTATTCAGTAAAACGTTTTCGAGCTAGTTTATATATCAATATTAATTAAAGCCAAGTTTTTATTTTAAAAATGTATTTCTCATTTTAGTTTGATATTGGGTTTAATTAGAGAAACATTACGTTTAGAATTTCTTTAAATAATAAAAAGAAAGAACATTTTTTTTTGTTTTTTTCTTTGAAATATTTGGAGTTAAATGTTGAATCTAGATCGCACGTGTTTGGCGGATGCAATTACTGGTACGTGCGTGTGCGTGCATACGTAGAGCATTTAAAAGGTACATTGTCAATCCATACACAAATGTCTTGGAAGAGAGAGCCACGGTAACGCGAACCGGCCCACACACAACCATCAAATTACTTTTTTATCCCTAGTTTTTGTGATTGTTCAATTAGGTCCTAAACCAACAAAAACACACTTTTTTTCTTTTATCTCTTTGATATATATTTCAGTAAGTCTTAAAATATACAATTAACTCCTTAGTTTTACAAACTAGAAAAGAAGTAGATACAATTTCAATTTTGTTTGTGTTAATTTGGACAGTTCTAATCATAATCAGGTTTTTTAATTCCTAACATAAAAAAGAAAAGAAAAGAAAGAATCATGCATGCTTGCTCATATAATTTAAATCTCTTATTCATTGAATCATTTTTTTTCATTTAATATTGTTCAAGGATTTCTCTTCATTTGGCACACATAAAAAAAAAAAAAAACACTTTCATGGTGATTTTGTATGAAATTTAATTTGTTCTCAGTTTATTTGACAAAATCGTGTCGCTGTAATAACAACCTTGGAAGTTTACCAAGTTTTGAGACGCTGAATCAGCACAGGTTTGGGACTGCATGCGGTGGATGATTCAATACATCATGAAAATTATGTTTTGGATTTGCATTGTAATTCTAAATGAAATTTAATTACGAGAAGTTTTTTTTGGTACTTATTAAATAACTAATTTCATATTATTAGTTATTTTTTTAGATAAAAAAATAGATATAACTAGGATATGTAAATTATAAATGAAAATATTTTTATCGTTTTTTGCGGGTCATGATTTTTATTTTTTCTTTTCTTTTTGTGTCTGTTTTTTTATTAAAGAAGGGTCCAAAAAATAACCAATACGATGTTATTATTTACTCTTTAAGTACCATAAAAATTTTTAAGTTTTAGTATCAATTGAATTCTGATTCATGTTTGTTATTTTGAATTTATATTAGAAAATTAACCAATCCATTTATTTTAAAAAATATATAATTTACATTCTAGATCATTTTTTAAATCTATTATTGCATATAATATCACTCCAAATATCCGAATTACATATTAATCCATTATTTCACATTTGATTTTCTTCTCTCCCTCTACATGGTTTCTTTACTCTCTCTCTGTAGTAATTAGTTGGTATATAATAACAATCCTATAAATAATTTGAAATTTTTTTTATTGATTTTTCAGAGAGAATATAAAGTGTTAAACAACTTATGAATTAAAAGATGTAAATTGTAAATTGTAATTTGTTTTTAAAATAGAAGCAAAGTGAAAAAACTGAATATGTATATATATATATATATATATATATATATGATCAGCAAGCAAACGTCTAAAATATGTCCTGATTATTAAAGGAAAGCTACCTTATTATAATCTTCAGATGTGTATTCGATTCATAACATCACGATGCTTGCTGCGTCATGCTTGATACAGGCGATTTGCAGGATGCATCTGCACACCCGCACAAGTGAGGATGACGGGAAGCCTAGCATTGTGCATGCTGCATGCATCCAGCAGCAAATTATTCATGTCAAGTCCATGCCGCCTTTGTTTTTTTCACACACACTCTTGCTCGTGGTAGGAAAAAATCCCTTGCAATATCAGTAGTGTTGCTCTTAGACGAGCATATACAGGTTGTTGAAGAAATGATGGTTAACGGAGATGGTGGTGGTTGGTGAGGCAGCTGCTCCATTTCTCTATCATATAATTAGCATAGGTTTGAGTTGTAGTTACCAATATATACTCACAACATAAAAGATATAAATAAACGCAAATAGAAAAGATGAAATCATATTTATTAAACATGTTAAAAATAATAAAAATATCTTTCTTCTTCTTTTATCCATTTCTCTCCTATAATATGCTGTAAGTGTTGGGTCATAGAGAATATTATCGGGTTTGTGTGTTGTAGTGTTAAGGTTTTTTTTTATTATTATTATTAAGTTACCGCCATAATAATAATAATAATAATATATAAATACCATTTGGGGTTGAAATGAACAAAAAATATAAAAATCTACGTACCTAATATGGAAAAGCCAAATTAAATTTTATTTCTATTTAAAAATAAAATATAAGACTAATCAAATTCGGTTTGGGTTTTTTTTTTTT
>Ga0325404_1001678_pt1 | contig 23437 bp, 16 predicted proteins | sample PopdelMetagenome_18_FD_205664 | JGI IMG/M metagenome (GOLD analysis project Ga0325404, IMG submission 205664) | Populus deltoides microbial communities from Bellville, Georgia, United States - Xylem-Control-R1 | ecosystem: Host-associated > Plants > Phyllosphere > Stem > Wood/Secondary xylem...
AAATTACTATACAAATATGATCTAAACTTGAATAAATATAGATTTTTGATACTTGAACCGATCAGATTTTAGGTATCCATGACTCGAATCCAAATCTTGAACCCAAATATATAATTTAAAATTATTTGGTACATAATTAACTAGGTATTTATGTAATTTTAAACTTTGAAGTTATTTATTTATTTCGAGTTGGATTTTCGGTTGAGTCAGCTACAAGTCTAGCAGATCAATATCCATACCCAACTCGAAACCTAACTTTTTTTTAACATGAGTTTTTCTAGTTTTGTTTTGAGACCTGGATCGTAAGTGCCTTCTAAATCCATTTAATGTCATAAATTCTTGAAACTTATCACAATTATCATTTGTGACGTGCCTCGGTCTATAATTTTTTCACAATGCTATGACATCACCATCAACTCTATTCATTGCATATTTGTATGTATCATACTAGAAATCATACAATGTAGTACAAGAAATTTGATAAATAGAAATATGGTTTAGGAAATAAAAAATTATATATTTCCAATAATATAACTTTTTTTTTGTTTTACACTTACCTAATTACACTTTAGTTCCCCCATAGTCAGGAAATAAAAGAAATTCTAGAACCCCAATCAAGAATTAGCATTCTTATCCAAAAAAACTAAAATTATATCAGAAAACCACGACCAATTGAGTATTTGAATCAAGAACCGAATGTATATGATTAGAATGCCACAAAGATGATTTCATTGATAAGTTCTTAAAAATTCAATAATAAACCAAAAGCAAGAGTGCCCATGCAATTTTTATTCAAAAAAACCAATATGTTTTTCACATCCAAAAAAAAAAAAGGCATTTATATGTATGACTTGAGAAAATAAACCCTAATTAACTCTAGGCTGAAAATTAAACCCAAATAAATAACTTAAAAGTATGGGTAAGATAAAATACAAAACCTAAGTCTTGTATAAATAAAATTCCAATCCACATGGTAAATTTTAGACCTTATCGGAAGGCATTTCTAATGTCTGATTGCTATAAAATTTTAACTCTATAAAAAATACGACATTTAAAATCATTTAGAAAAATCTCAATTCATTTAAAGAGTCAAACTGAAAGTTATAACTATTAATATAAAGTTGTGTAGCCAAGCTCTAGTATATGTTAAGCAACCTTATCTCTTACTTTGATCATATTGATTAAGACTTGATTCTCTTTTGAACTCATCTTTATTTTTTAAGCCACCTTAAAAGGGATTCTCAAAGCTTTCTTGACCTAAATGTCTTGAATCAACCCATGGAATGCCTCTTTGATATCTTGGCTCTTGCTTTTGTAATTGGTCCAATTAGCATATTAAATAGATCTTGTGGTGTTGCTTGTTGATTCTCATCATCCCTCATCTTCTTAAAAGGATTCAACCTCAAATTATCACCCATATTAAATAGAGAAAGATAAAAAAAGATTAAATGCAACAATAACATTATACTCATCTGGAAGTTCCAACTTGTATGCATTGTTATTAATCCGTTCAAGGACTTAGAATGCACCATCCACTCTGGGCTGCAATTTAGATCACCTATGAGCTGGGAATCTTTCATTCCTCATATGCATCCAAACTCAATCATTAGGTTCAAAGATAACATGCCTTTGACCCTTGTTAGCTTTAGATGCATATTTTTCATTCTTCTTTTCAAATTATTGTCAAACACTTTAATGGAATTTCTTTACCATTTTTTCATTAATCTCAATACCTTTTGCACTAACAATATAACCAAGAAATACATTTTTTTTTTCCATGCAAAAGGTACACTTCCTTAAATTAGCATAATTGTTTTTTTCTCAAAATACCAAGCACATAACGTAAATGATTAACATATTCATCTAAGCTTTTATTGTAAAGCAAGATATCATCAAAATATACTACCACAAATATTTGCTTATAAATGCACGCAATACATGATTCATCAATCTTATAAATGTAGTTAATGTATTAATGAAACCAAACGACATCACTGACCATTCATATATCTCATGTTTAGTCTTAAAAATAGTTTTTCATCTATCATCTTATTTCATTCTAATTTAATGACAAAAAAATTTCAAATTAATTTTGTAAAGACATATGAACCATGAAATTCATATAACATAACAACTAGTGTGGGAATTACATGTCTATACTTTACTATAATGTTGTTGACAACCTAACAATTCACATATATCCTTTAAGACCCATACTTTTTCATGACAAGAAACATCGGTACAACACATGGACTCATACTTTCCTTCAAGTGCCCTTTAGTCATCAGCTTCTTAACTTGCCTTTAAAGCTTTTTTTTTTTCTCTTTCAGGTTACTTATATAGCTTGGTTGGTTAGTTAGGAATTACAACTTCAAGCTTGAGATCAATTTGATATTTTACTCCCCGGTGGGCACCAAACCACTAAGAACATCATCGAAAAATACATCTTCATATTCATGTAGCAAAGAAACAATAACACTAGGAAGAGATTGATCAAGATCGTTAACAATAAAACATGCCTTTTTCATAAAATGGCTAATATAAAAAACTTGTCACACACTTGCCATCACGACGACTCGTCTTTTTTCTAGAAAAGGAAAGCCTTCTTCTGTGTTGACGGGGAAAAGGTCTAAAACTTATGAAAAATATAAATGAGTCACCACTTATTATTATAGTCATTAGGAACCCTAACTAGTCTTTAGAGTCTAAGATAAAGGACTAGTTATGATAAAGTTAAGATAATATCACCTTAAAGCATCATACCTAAGATAAGTTACATTAATACTTGTCTTTTATTTCTAATGTTTTATTATGCCAAATATGTCTACGGTCCTCCTATATGGGTGATAATAAGTCTACTACAATGAGTTAAACTTGAGGCTTAAGATGATTGGATCTAAGCCTATCCATTTTAAGATTGAGGTCATCTATAACCAATTACTCATGATCAAAACATGTGACTAGTTATAGTCTATTAAGCCTAGTCAATGAATAATTAGATGGGTTTTTTATTGGGCTTTATAAGCCCAACCTAAATCCTAGAAAAAGCTGTCGCTAAAAAAAATATTTATGCAATAGTGGTCATAGATAATGACTTGTTCAGGTTCATTTATCCTATAATACCAAGATTCACTCGTAATTTTTACTAAATAAGATTATTATTCCTTAGTTCTAAATATTCAAGAAGTAACCATTATAGGTTGATTTACTGAGAGGTAGGATCTAGTAGCACGAATGTTTGAGACTTCCTAAAGAAATTGATACCCTTAACTAACACTTAGGTGTCATTAATGGATATTTGACCAAAGGTTTAAAATTTAAAAGGAAGTTAGAATGCATAAAAACAATGTTTTAAACAATTTCATTGCCCACCAATCAAAACTCTAAGATAACTATCAATGATGATTCATTTATTCTAAAAGGGTATGTGAATAATAAAACTAAAAAAAATATTTTTGGATATTTTAAATATAGTAATGCAATGTATTAAACAATTTAATTACACATTAATCGACACTTTAGGACAATGCACAGTAACATTTTATTTATTCTCGGTAGGTTGGTGAATAATGAATTTATTAATAACCATAAAATTACGTATTAAAACTAATAACACATGATATTGGATAAAAAAACAATATCAACACGTAATATAACAAAAGAACAAAACAACATTGGCTCACAACATGACAAATCAAAATGTCCATCAACTAAAAAATTAAAACAACATCATAACATAAACAAACCAAACACAATATTTGCAATTAGCATCACAACATCAAATTTCCACACCAAAACCAAATCATTATATCTTAGATAAACTTATTGCAACCTAATTATCCCAACCACATCGTGAGGTATTGCTTTTGACCATAATCCACCATAAAAATAAATTTCCCGGTGACATCATACCACCAAGGTTGTTGTGTAATTGACGAACCCACAACACTTCAAATATTGCAACTGAATAAACAAAATTTCCAACATCACAATGCAAACACATATTCAAGAATACATAAAACAAATATTGCAAACCATCATAAATATTCGCAATCATGTTATAAAATATCTGAAAATTTATTTTTGTTTTGAAATCAACCTATGGAATGGTTGGAAAGGGGGCGAAAGTTGTTGGAATTCAATGAGGCAGTTGTCATTTGATAATGGAGAGATGAGGGAGGGGCTACACTATTTCTCTCTTTATTTTTTATTGAAAGTTTATTTTTTTATTTTTCTTTTCTTCTCTTTATTTTGTTTCTCATTCTATCTTTGTTTTTTAATCATAATCATGGTTAGGGTTTTTGGTGGAAGAGAAGAGTTTAGGGTTTTTTTGTATGGTGACTCCCTCTCTCTATCTTTACGTGGAAGAGAAGAGTTTAGGGTTTTTTTTTATGGTGACTCCCTCTCTCTATCTTTACTATCTAGTCTTATTTATAGCCCTCTACACAGGAATATTCTTATTTTTTATCCTTTATTTTAAGTTTATCCTAAGAATATCCCTATTGTGTATGTTTTTGTCCTTCATTCCTTTTTTTTTTTTGCACTTTAACCCATTACGCTCTTTATTTTGGTTTTTTGTTTTCTTAATTTTTTTTATTCTAGTTTTTTCAAGAAAAAAACATCAATGTTAATTTGATAAGAAAAGTAATTAAGAATTATAAAATGGATGCTTTAATAGCCAAAACACACCCAAAGCATATTTTTTTATTTTGATTTTTTGAAAACGCATTGAAAATTAAAATAAAAAAGGATGCAAACGTGTTGAAAATATATTTTTGATTTTTTTTTATCTTTTTAGGAAAACATCAATAAGAGAAAATAGTCTAATAATGTGAAATGGGTGTTAGAATGGCCAAAATACATCAAAAATATATTTTTTTGAATTTTTTGACTGTTTTGGATTTTTGGAAAATATCTTTAAAGAGGGGGGGGGATTGTGTTATGACAAAGTATTCTTGTTATCACTTTATTTTGCATAAAAACTCCTTTTCTTTTCTTTTTTTTCTCTCAACAACCTATTTTTCTTTCTTCTCACATGGCTCCTCTTTGTTTTCTCTCTTGTCGACCACCTTTTTCTTTTCACTCCTCTTAGCCTTAGTCTCTTTTTTTAATTTCAATTCATCTTCGTATACTTGTTTTGGGCTCAAAGATACAAGAGTGATGGATTTATTATTTTTTACAAAAAAAAAAGTACTTATTATTGAACTCACCTTAAACTATCATGGTCTACCCAATAGTATGTGACCCACAAGCATGGAAACATCATTATAAAATACCTTATCAGTATACCTCACAATTGAAAATGAAAGTAACACCTGTTTATTAACCTTTACTTCCACACACCCATTCAACCACTATAGCTTATATGGTTTATGGTGTTTTGTAGTAGTCAATTTTTTTTCTAAAAAAAGTAGTGCTAGATTCATTATCACAACTTCCCTCATCTATGAATACTATATACTTTGTTTTTAATTTGGCATCTAGAATGGGAAATATTTTCTTTTTGTTGCTTTTATTCATCGTCTTTGACTTAAACATTCAATGCATACCTAACTATAAGTGACTTACCCTTAACTGAACACTCTACCTTATCATCACTAGCATCTCAAGTGGTGACATCTTTTCATCATCGTTGTCACTTTCAATTTCCACCTCTTCATGGTCACACAACATTATAGCTCTTTTATTTGGACATTAAGAAGCTATGTATCTTATTCTTAAATAATAAAAATATTTAATACACAATTACGAGGTGATTGGGATTCAAATTTACCTCTAATGTCAGTGGAGACTTCTTATTTGCCTTTAGGTGTTTTAGATTTACTCTTTTAGGTAAACCTATAATCCTTATTCCAATTCAGCATCCATGATGAAAATGAACCAGAATTTTGACTCGGTATTGGATTCCCTTTCCTCTTAGGTTGTCATTCAACCTTCATGGTCATATGCATAATGTCTTCTAATTCTATATAGTACTATCTCTTAGTTCAAGCCATTCAAAAATCTTGTCGTGGTAACTTTTCTATCTTCCACTACATTTACCCAAATCATTGCTACCTCCATTTATTTATGGTATTCCTCTACACTATTAAAACCTAGAGTTAGGCTTTGCAACTTCTAATATAAGTCCGTATAGTAATGGTCAAGGAAAAATCTTCTTCTCATCCCAAGCTCAATAGGCCTCTTATGATTTGTCCTTTTATTTAACACAAATTGATCTCATCATATAATTGCATAATCAATAAACCTTATCATAGCTAACTTAACATTTTTCTCCTTAAAATATTTATGGCAATGAAAGATCAACACTACTTTCTTCTCCCTCTCTATGTAAGTTTTTGGATCATTCCTCCCCTTAAAAAGAGGATATTGTAACATCTCAAGCCTTTTTTATGAAATTTTAGTAGTTTTCTTAAGCATATGGGTGTAAAATGGGATGATTTTTTTTTACATCTCTCTTATACGAAGTTCTTTCAAATAAACATACAATCACAAGATTTACTTTATACATGCACATCACCCATGTAAAAGGGTTCTCCTATTTAGTTGAAGCATTTATCTAATTTAACCAAACTTGAGCAAACTCTTTCCTATATAAGGACTTTATCTAAAATTTTATCCCATAATTAATACTTATAAAACACTACCATAAATCAAACCACATCTGGTTCATCCAAACTATACTCACATGTAGCCTCACGATAGCTCTCATGATAAATTTCATCATTCTTTATATTCAACACATGTAATACATAATTAGAGTTTATATTATTATTTCTTTATAAGATATAAAATATATTTATATGGAATCTATAATAATTAAAAATTCAACATCCTACCTTTTACAAATTCCAATATTATAACACTTAACGTATTCACTTAATTTGACTACATATCAAAAGATGAACATTGCAAAATTATATCAAACACAAAAATTATGCAACCTAACAATAATATCATTGTTATAGTGATGGATAAAATGGACCTGAAATTAATAATAAGATAGGTAAAGATTAAAGTATAGCAGTCTCTTTTTCCTAAAAGGGTTTAGGAGATTTTTCACTAGTAGTTTGTATGGATTATTGTTAGAAGTTGGACAATTAGACTGCTTGTTGTTTGCAACAACTCAACATTTGAAGCAAATATTCAAAGCTAAAAATAATATTTAATTTTCAGGTAATCTTCACATAAAACCCTAAAATAACTCTAGATCTATCTAACGGGATAATTGAAACTCTCAAAAAATTTAAATTTATTATTTTTGTTGTATCTAAAAATTTTGGAAACCTAACAATACGCATAACAAAATACACCTTCTTTGATGAAGATCTCAGCAGCAGCAGCAGCTCATCATCGCAGCAGCGAAATATTGACACTAGCAGCCTTTAAAACATCAGCTTGTAACAGCACCTCAGACGAACCAACAACAGGTTTTTTTTTTCTTCGTAGCAGTGCCTTGTACCAGCAGACAGCAGCGGCGATTTCCTCCCAAGATAAAATAGAAGCAGCGATCATCTTCCAGGCAAATTGGCAGCACCAGTAGCATAAAACAGTAGCAGCAGAATCTCCTCCAGCGGCAACAGACCTCAAAACAGCAGCAGTCCAGCAGCTCCTTCCAGCAGTACCTGTCCAAATCAACGGTGACATTCAGCCAGCAACAGCTTCACACGTTCCAGCAGCTCACACGAGAAGTAGCAGATCACGGCAGCAGCTAATCAAACACACAATGTCAGTTCGATTGCTGCAAGCATAAAGAACAAGACGAACCAGCAATAGACGAATAAGATAATACAATTTATTCTTTGTATCGCAGCTTCATTCTTTGTAGAATTGGTGGAGAAGTCCTCCCAGAAGCAGCATCTAACAGCCTTGGCAGCAGCTCAATCCATAACACAATTTATTCCAGCGGCAGTCAGCAGCAGTTTTTAAAAAAAAATTCATTGCCTCCGATACTTTTGATTGACATTACGATAATTGGAGGATTTTAATGGAGGAATTTTTAAGGCAGAAGGAGTATTGGCGAATTGCTTCTCAAGTAATAATTAAACCATCATCCACATTAACAATAACAAATGTGTAAAAAAAAAAAAAACAGAGATAGAAGTACAATGATTGAAATATTTCAAGGAAAATAATTATTACTTCGAATTAATTGACTGACTAATCAATTTTAAAAACCATTTGTTATAAAGAAACCTCTAAAAATATTTATGATTTGATGAAAAATAAGTACTAAGAAACAAGTAGAATAAGGAGACAACAACATTAAACACTTCAAACATAATTTGAATTGTTTAAGATGTACATGGGAGAGATGACCACTAACAATAAAATGAACGATAAAATTCATTAATAAGATGTAAATCCATGGTGATAAAATAGAGGATATTACCATCATTGAAAAAGATCTTCGATCATTAACACCAAAATTTAATTTTGTTGTGTATTTAATAGAAGAATCTAAGCACATTGATGAACTCTCCATTGATGAATTGAAAAATTCCTTGCTAATTCATGAGTAAAAGTTGAATCGACAAGACAATGATGTGAAAGCATTACAAGTTTCATCTAATAATTATTATTTTTACCTCATAAAGAGGTGGTCAAGGAAGTGGAAGAAGCATAAGCAACAACGATGGTAGTTTTTCATATAAAAAATTTAAAGATAATCAGTCTTTCAATTCTTAAAAAGAGACAAATGATATGACAATAATCATTCTATATTTTCCAAGACAAAGTCAGTGGACAAATCAAAAGTTAAATGTGTCAAGTGTCATAGGTTTGGACATTAAAATGCTAAACAAATTTGAATAGGAGTGATGGTAGAAAATCTAATTTTGTAGAGAATAAAGATGAAACGTCTTTATTGATGGCTTGTCATATGAATGAGAAAAATCACCAAAATTTATGATATTTAGGCACTGGGTATAGCAATCACATGAGTGAAGATAAATTAGTCTTCTCTGATTTAGATGAATCTTATGATTTTACGATTTGAGTTTACATTACATTTTTCATATCGTGTTAAAAGAGTGTTTTTGACAACCTTAATTGATGGTGAGAATGATGAAATAAGGTAAAAGCCTATGGATGAAGCACCACAACTAGTAGATGATAAAAGTATACCTAATAGTCAAGGATCACAACGTGTTAGAAAAAGGTTTACATGGATGAGTGATTATGAGGTAACTATAATTGTCAACAAAATGATCCACTTACCCATTTTGCTATATTCTCATATTGTGATCTTATGAATTTCAAAGATGCCATTAAATAAATAAAATGGTAAGAGGCTATGGATGATGAAATTGATTTCATTGAGAAAAACAACACTTAGAAGTTGTCGAAGCTTGAGAAGAACGAATGAGACCCTAAAGGCACATTGAAGCTCCTATGATGACACCTCCAATACCAACAAAAAGATCTTGACAATACGATTTCAACAACACCAAGGAAGATCACCAATGGTAGTTGGAGTGGGCTCCGATGATGATGACTAGACAGTGCGTGTGACCCACTCAGGCCATTATTGGTGACCTTCCTTGGTGTTTTTAAACTCGTCTCATCAAAATCTTTATTATGGTATCAGAGATGTCATCATCAAAGCTTTATTATATCTCTGAGGTCTCATTATTTCTTTCTTTTTTTTTTCTTTTCTTTTCTTTCCTCATTGGAATTTGTGCTTGACAATGAGTGTGACCCACTCTGGCCACTGTTGGTGACATTCCTTGATGTCGTTGGATTTATCTCATTGAGATCTTTTTGATGATACAGGGATGTTATCATCAGAACTTCAACTTCCAAGGTATCATTCTTTCTTTCTTTCTTTCTTTTCTTTTTTTTTCTCTCTTCTTTATTCTCTTTCGAATTTATACCAGCTCATTTTAACAGTTTCTTTAAAATATCGTTATTCTCAATTATGACTTTTTAAAATGTCATTATTCTCAGCTACAACATTTACCAAACTATTCTATTTTGCCAAAAAAATCAACTTATGCTAGTTTGCTATTATTTTTTTTCAAACATTGCTAATTTTTTTAAAAAATCATAATTGGAATAGTGGGCCATCTCAAGTTACTATTTTGATTAGAATGACAATTTAAACATGTTGTGTTAACTTTTTATTTTCCAATGAAAGTTGGATGGGGTATAAATTTATAGGATGAAGGTAAATTCCATATTTTTTTTTATTCTCATTCCCATCTATTAAGTCTCTTACAACATGTTTAAAAGCATTTTGAATGTAAAGAATTGAATTTCAAATGGAATTCAATAACTAAAAATGATACAAAGTAAATTGGAGTCTAGTCCCTCTGATTTACAATTTCAAAAAAAAACAAAGAAATTTAGTGTTAAAACTAGATTTCCCAATATACTGATCTACCTATCTTTTGTTTTAGAGACCTTTAAAGAAATAAGATGAAGATGATTAGGGTAATATAGAAAACAAAATGAATTGACTTCTATCTTTTCTAAACATGTGAATTCAACTTATTTATCAATTGAATTCAAATTAAACACTATAACTGAATTCAATTACAATAAAGAAATGATTCCAGGCAATCTAGTAATGAATGAATGTGAAGAAAACAAAGGGAAATAATTAATAAGAAGAATGAAGAAGAAATGATTGGGTCTTTGCTCTTCAATGAATCATACAGAAAAAAAATATTAAAAGCAAATTTCAAGGAGTCTATATACTTGAAATGGCCAATGCAATATTAGAAAGTGTTAGTTATTATGATAGCTTTTGTGATTGTGGTGTAAAAAAACAAGTTTTGAAATATCACTTTTTTCAATAGTTGGTGTAATTGAAATATATGTTTGGTTTAAACTGTGGTTCAATTTAATGTTCATCAAAAAGCATGTCAAAGGTGTTTGGTTAAAAATTATGGTTGAATTTGATGGTGGTAATATAATTACCTAAAAAGACATGAATCATATTCTTAATTTCTTATTACATAAAATATAATTTCATTACCAATACAATATTGTAAATAGACCTAAGCATATTACAACAATGGTTTTATTATCCTATTAAACTTGTTGCAATCTTATCATGTACATAATCCATACGGGGAAGGCTTGTGGTTTCCAAGGATCTACGAATGAGGAGCCACGTCGGTTAAAAAATCATCGAGAACAAAATTCCATAAATGTCACATCTTATAGTGAAGTTCTTCTAATGTAATTATGAATTGTCATAAATGCGACAACAATCTAAACTTGCGTTTTGTAAGGAAACGAAGGCATATTCTGTAAAATTCACCGTCTTTTTTTTTTCAAACTCCAAATGTATGCTCTATCACACTACATAATGAAGAGTAGACACGGTTGAAAATTTCTTCACAAGTTTGTGATTGTCCTCGCCTGTGAAATTCCTACAAATGATATCTTTAGCCTTTATATGGTCCTAAAAATCCACATTCATTAGAATATCCTGAATCAACCAAGTAGTATTTCCTTGTAAAAACATATAAAGACTTTCTAATGTATTTTTCAATAACTAAAATAACATTAACTAATAAGAAATAAGATCAAATAACACGCATATATATACATTACTACTTTCAGGTGGCTTGGGAAATTTTATATGTGAATTGTCACTTGCCTCGAGAAAAATATGTGTATCGTATTCGTATGCACTGCCTTCCTTGTAACACTCCCGTAATTTAATACAATTGTAAAGGAACTTTGAGCCTTAACTTAAGAAAATGGATATTTTTTTTATTTTTTTTAGGATATAACATCAAGGTAGTCTCTATTCACCATCCAATAACTCTATCAATGGATATAATAATACACAATTTATCTTTACACATTAATAAGGTTTCCATACTTTTCTAGATTACACACACACAAGCAGAAGAGGTATTGAGGCCTTCAATGGAAAAAATACCTGAAACACACATAGAACCATAAAAATCATAATAAGCATTTACATCAATGTAATTGCTAATGATTACTAACTATACAAACAAAACCCATTTCTTTAATTTTTACGTGAACTCCTCAAACTTGTATCAGTTCCTAGACTCAATATATTCTCCTTAACTAATGTTGAATTATCTTTTCATCATTATACACATCAATCTGTCAGTCACCTTGTAATGACTTATACATTTACGATCTAGCTTAACTCCGCTCAATACAGTATTTGTTTCATCTTATTAATTATCGGATTCATTTTAACATTTTTCATATTGTTTTCCCCTACACCTCATATTCATTTTGAGTCTCGTTTCACTTCACGAGTGCATTTAATTCATTATAATATCTCTCTCTCTCTCTCTCTCTCTCTATCTATATATATATATATATATATATATATATATCCCAATATTTGTTATACCCATTATGGCTCATCCATATAAATCATCAAACTCATTATGTTTTTGATCTAATTTTGGCTTATAAATATATTCAACTTGCATATTTCTTTTGGCATATCAATAATTTTTTTAGATTTTTAGTAAAATCTCCCCTTATCATAGAACCTACCATCATTAGAACAATATTCGTATCAGATCCATCTTCAAATAATATGAATACCATACATACATGAATTAATTTATTTATTTAATTCAACAACCTAATCTCATTTAGCCACTATAATTCAGGCCAAATTTCATTATCCATCACTCATATAGCTGACTAATTATATAATTCTTCATTTACTTTCTCACATTATTCTAAATAGTAGCCAACTTACTTGTTGTTAAATACCGCGTATCTGAAGTATAAAAATTTTAACCTCGGTAATTCATTTTCTTTAGATTTTAAATATTATAAAAAAAAATTATTTTTATGCGTCTTTAATGTTTGAACCAAGCCCTCTATGATTTTATACATTAGATAAAACAATTGGTAGTCGTTATAGTACGTCGTTTCAGCACTACTATTAGCATTTTATTACACTGTTATAATTACCATCAAATTCTTATCATGTTAGCAATAACACAAAACCTTAATACAATATATTTACATTATTAGTCATAATTTCTTTGACATCCTCCATATGTACAATACACAATTCCCAAATTATATTACAATTTATCAAATAATTCAAAATACATCACATATATACCATTAAATTCCTCAATTGTACAACACTTACTATGGTCAATGAACTTCTATTCTTACGTCCCAAGCAATATGATCTTTGTCTCCAGCTTTCACAAGGATTACATCTTCATCAATTTATTTTATTTTATTTCTTCAATAATCCATAACATAAACACAATTTACCACTTTTGTTTAACAGTTAGGTTTCATCCAACATTTCATTTATAGTCTGAAAAATCAGCCATCCTGAAAATATTAACATCAGACAAGTCAATTTAACTCAAATTACTTATTCCGGTCATTAGAAAAACTTATGTCACTAGCCCATTATCGGGTAACTAGTTCCTCTGCCCATTTTATTTCATAATTTCCAATCAATATCTGCCTCTTTGAGGCCAAAGGAATAATCATTTCAAGATATCAATCCCCATTTCATTTACACTTTTAATCATTCCCTATCGGAAATACCATTATAACACCTCTCCCCTAAAACTTGGAAGGGAATGCTGACACTTTTAATCATCCTGATAAATTCATTAGTGTCATTAGTCATCTATATTGGGACCAACTAATCAAGTTTGTTGTAAATGCCAACATCAATGCCACCGATTGATGTCATTAATTATTTCCAACCTGAAATAGCCAATCAATTTTTTCTTTCCATAATACCTTGGAATATTTCCGGAAATGCCAATGTCAAGATTCTTGACATCATTAGCTTTCATTTCAGGAATAGCTAATCAAGTTTCATGTGATTGTCGATATCGACGTCATGAGTCGATATCATTAACTATTCTCACCCGAATAGTTAATCAAGTTCAATATCCCTCATTTTTAGGGATAATCATGTCGATGTTAATAAACCTTACTAGCATCATTAGCCTCCGCATTCAAACCAGCTAATCAAGCTCAAGGAATGATCATCAATGAAGTCCATTAATGTATTCATATTTTTAAATCAATCAAGTACTCAAATCTCTTTTAATTTCTTGTTTATTTCACTTTATCATTTCTCTTTGTGGTTTCACCCATAAATACAAAGACCAAGAATTTAACAAGTTAGTAAAATCAATGTTATGTAAAAAGTGTAGGTATAGAACATCTACCTGCTGCAAAAGCTCAGCTCGCCCTCCCTTGTTGTTGTTGTTACCCTCCTGCAATCCCTCCTTAAACTCCTGCTATACAAGCTCCTGCATGATAAAGTTTAAGGTTTAGAGTTTTATTTAATTATGCCTCTTATTCTCCTCTTTTAGAGGAATACCTTATATAGGCAGATATATATATATATATGGAGGTTACAAAGTTCCTATTCTAAAGGAACACAACAATGTATATCTTTTAGAACTCCTATAGTGTATATCTTTTATTTATGGAAATGTACCCTGTAATATGGCTAATTACACGTTAACACTCCCCCTCAAGTTGGTGCGAAAATATCTTCTAAGCCTAACTTGTCTAGAGACTTATAAAGAGTTTCTGCATGAGTTAAAATATCTGATAGCTGCTTACTTGATCGAACGAAAGGGATGTCCACTAACTTAAGAAGTAACTTTTCCTTAATAAAGTGTCGATTTATCTCAATGTGTTTAGTTCGATCATGCTGGACCAGATTATTAGCTATCTCCCATGCTGCCTAATTGTCACAGTATAATAACATAGGTTCTTTTAGTTTATAACCTATTTCGGTAAGTAAGATTCTAATCCATAATAGTTCACATATTCCATGTACCATCACTTTATATTATGCTTCTGCCAAGGACCTTACTGTCACATTTTGTTTTTTGCTTCGCTATGTGACAAGATTTCCTGCAACAAATGTAAAATAGCTAGAGGTGGACCTCCGGTCAGTGAGACTCCCTACCCAATTTGCATCGGTAAATCCCTTCACTTCTATATGTCCATATATTTTAAAAGTCAGTCCTTTTTCTGGAGCTCCTTTTAGGTAACTCAGAATTCTCATTACAGCTGTCATATGATCTTTACTTGGAGCATGCATAACTGACTTACCATGCTAACAGCATAGGCAATGTTTGGGCGTGTGTGAGACAAATAAATTAATCTCCCTACCAATCGTTGGCATCTTTCCTTGTTTGTTGGTACTTGATCTGGGTGAATGGCTAGACGATGATTCTAAACAATAGGAGACTCTACTGATTTACATTCCAGCATACTAGTTTCAGATAATAGATTCAGTATATACTTTTGTTATGACAGGTATATACCATTATTGGTCCTTGCAACTTCAATCCCCAAGAAATATTTCAGTCCTCCCAAATCTTTCATTTTGAATTCAGTAGACAAACATTCTTGTAGCCTTTTTATTCTGTCTGTGTCATTACCACTTACAATCATATTATCTACATAAATAATGAGTAGTGTAACTCTATCATTCTTGTGTTTAATGAATAAAATGTGAGCAGAGTTACCATGATGATAAGCAATTCGTTTCATAGCATCTGTGAACCTCCCAAACCATGCTCTTGACGATTGCTTTAAGCCATACAATGCTTTCCATAATCTACACATTTTTCCGCTAGATTGTGGACCATTAGACCTAGATGGAAGCTGCATATAAACTTTTTCTTCCAAATCCCCATGAAGAAATGCATTCTTCACATCAAATTGCTTCAAAGGCCAACTGAAATTTATTGCTAAAAACAACAAGACTCTGATGGTATTCATCTTTGTAACCGGAGCAAAAGTTTCCTGATAGTCAATGTCGAATGACTGTATATACTCCTTTGCCATTAGCCTTGCCTTGTACCGATCAATTGTCTCATCTGCTCTATGCTTGAAGGTGAATATCCATTTGTAACCCACTAGATTTTTTTTCCTAAAAGGAGTGATACAATGCTTTATGTGCTGTTTATTTGTAGTGCATCCATTTCGGCCTCTATTGCCTCTGCCCATCTCGGGTTCTTTAAGGCTTCTTCAACCTTTGTATGTATTTTTATATTCTCCATCTCATTCACGAAGGCTTGATGTTATGGTAGCAGTTTATGTGTAGAGATATATTGTGTGATGGCGTATCTTGCTTTGCCATTAAAAGAGTACCTGTCAAGTGGCTTCCCATGGTTCTGTCTAGGAGGCAAAAAGTAACATGGAATAGATAATAACGGGGAAGATGAAGGGCTTATAATGTTACTTACCTCAGAAATATCCAGTTGATCTTGAACATGGATTTGTGGAGAGGAAGGGGCTACATCATCCTAACTATCTTATTGTTCTGGTGTGTATCCGTCTCTTGCACCACTAATGTTGCGTGAACTGGACTCCGTGTATCCTTCCCCTACACCATTAATTATGCATGAACTAGACTCTCCTGACTCCATTCCTTCCCATGAACCAGATCCTTCCCCTGAATCATTTTCCCTTGAACCCGATCCTCTTCTTGGACCAGATTGTTAAAATAGTTGGGGAAGATCAAAAATTATAGGCATCATGTTGCAGCCGCTCCCCTTGAGGACTAGAGGTGGATTTATCCAGATGAAAAAAGTATTCTATTTCGAAGAAAGTAACATTTATGCTGACGTACATGTGGTGAGTTGAAGGATGGTAACACAGGTACCCCTTTTGGTGAGGATTGAAGCCAAGAAACACACGGTGCACTGTACATGTACCTCAAAAATTTTAGGTGGATGTCGTGAACTATGCAATGTATCTCATGAATTGGATGTCATCACAAGTCCTTGAGTTTAAACTGTTAGGTGAGGTCCCAAGATATAATTTATATTATTCTCCAACACATCCCCTCAAGTGAAAACTCTTCTTGAAACTTGCACATGCTCATATTACATTGTGCTTAAATTTTATCAAATAAATAGGGATGGTAAGATTCAAACTCGTGACCGTTTGGTCATCAAGGCTCTGATACCATGATAAAGTTTAAGGTTTAGGGTTTTATTTAATTGTGCTTCTTATTCTTCTCTCTTTAAGGAATACCTTATATAGGGAGATATATATGGAGGCTACAGAGTTTCTATTCTAAAGGAATACATCAATGTATATCTTTCAAAACTCCTATAGTGTATATCTTTTATATATGAAAAGGTACCCTCTAATACGACTAATTACATGTTAACACTGAAAAGTTGGGTCCCCCTTCGAATGTTTCTCCTACATTCTAATATAACATCCTGAATCAATATCCAAATCTTCTTGATTTATTCATAAATTCACAAAATCAAATACTTCCGTAAACAATTTCCATGAATGTATTTTATTTTCTTGCTTGTCATTTAAATTCATTTACATTAAAGTTTATTTACACTAACATTAAATGTCCAAGTAACTCAATTCTTCATCAGTGATTTTTAATGTCCAAAAAACATGACTTTTCATTACCGATTTTTTTTTATGTCCAGAGACATGAATTCTCGTCACCGATTTTCTAGTGTCCCAAGAAATTTAATCTATCATCAAACAATGTAATTTATCTTAAATTTCAGCAATGACTACACATGCAAAAATTTTCCAAAGCACACTCAAAATGATTCCTTATATCATAATTCAATTTACAATATCCCTTACCATGATTTCCCATTCATTTCTTCATCAAAACACATAATTTATCAAAAAATTTAACATCGTCAATTTTTCAAAGTTAGTTTCAATTTATCCCAAACTACTTTCCAATATCATGTTTCTCATACCAACACAACCAAAGTATTAATCAATCACTATTTTTTATAGAATTTAACTATACTCATCACTTATCAACACATCAAACATGACTCAAACACAACACAAACAATTCTCAAACACTTCCATCATCATTCAACCCATTACAATTATCCTTAGGCCCAAAACATACTTTCTATGCTAAACATCATATTCTCATTTACTATTTCTCAAACCAAACTTAAAACATTATTATGTAAACTCAACATTCAATACATCCAAATGGTGGCATTATACATCATCATCATTAGCATAACATATCCAAAATTAACCTGAATATTGAAGACCTACTGTTCAGGAAGTACAGTTTCTAGTAAGGGTGTTTTTTTTTATCTTAACCGTTTAGAATTTATAAAACATCTAGATGAACAACTTATCCAAGATCCATACCAATCCAATGGTGGAAAGATGAGATAACGACCAACAAACAAGACTATCTTAAAGGGTGATTTTCCAGAAATGTTCCTCTGGTGACAGCTCTCTAACGAAGTCTAAAATTGGCAATCCCTTCGGTCAGAATGTAAGTGACATTGACCATAATAACATATCAAAACATAAACCTAATCCAATGGTAGAAAGCCAAGATATGGCTACCGAAGTCCTTACCATGTTGCCATCCCAAAACTCATAGTTTCAAATCAATTTATTCCTTTTATCTGCTGTTAATCAATCAATTATCATGCAAATAACCTCAAAATTCACAAGAATAATTATTCCCCCAAGATATATACATGAACCCTAAAATTTAAACTTGGAGGTTTTCTTCTCCTCATGCAAGAACAAAAGAGAAAAATGAAATTACTTGAGGGTAAGTTCCTTACCTTTGCTACTTTAACTTATTTCAATGAGGTCTTGCAAAAATCTACAAAAATCATGTCCTCCTCTTCCAATTTCCAGCTTCTTCTCTTTATTTTTCTTAAGCTCTCTAACTCTCCAAGTTTAGTCACTTAATTTGTTCTCTTGGATATAATCCTCCCAAGAACACTCTCTTTTGATTTAGCTTGAAGAAATGGAGAGAAGATAAAGAAAAGGGGAGGAAAAAATGGTTTCCCTCTTGTTTTCCTTTTGCATAGGACGTGGTTTGTCTTTAAAGGAGGAGAAGAGAATTTTTTGATAAAATTACCAAAATACCCTTATTAATGGCTCGCGTGTCTTCTTTTTTAATTTACTCGATTTTCAATACTCTCGTAAAGCCTTCCTAAACTCCGATTGACATGAAATTTTAACCTAAGATAAAATAATAAGTCTGGAGATTCCTCATAAAATTTCAATCCGCTTTAATGGTCGGATTGAGATATATCATCAATACTGTAAAACTAGACAGTTAGTGTCTTTTACGCAAAAATCTGAATTTCATGAATTAATTTATTTAATTAGATCATCATGAAATTCCCCCTTAATTTATACTCATTAAATTCAATACTACCCGATTTATCACTAATTTGTCAAAATAAGTTTTTTGAACGGGGTTTACATATCTTCTCATTTTCTTATTCTTTTATCCATTGAAACTCGTCCCTAGCTTCGCCAACGTTAAGAGTTTTAAACTAAAAATCATAACCCTTATTTTGACTTCAACAATACCTTTAAATTTATTTATAGAGATCATTCTCTTCCTTAGATGACACATTTATTATCACTCCCTATATTTATTCATTTATTTCATACCGAATCTCCATTACTCATCAAAACCTTATTACTTCGATCATATGTTTTTATGAGGATTTACATTCCCAACCTGCCAAAACAAATGTGAATTACATGTCAAAGCTACATGCAGTAATAACATTTTGGGTTGGCACACCTTTTCTACCGATAAATAAAATTTGATTTTTTAAAGAAACACATGCATGCACATGTGTGCCATCGATAACTCCTACACAATTCTACATGAGAGAAACCAGTAACAAGCATCAATGTCAGTTGATGAATCCTAAATTTTATAAAAAAAAATTAATTCAAAGTATTATTAGTAAATACGAATGATATCATTACCTTGAAATGATGCATATATTTAGGATTGTTCGCAATTTCACACGGTGTGTTTAAAAACTCAGAATCTTCAGGTTTTATAAAATTTACAACAAGTGAACAAACTGATTTTAAGAACATCAATAAAATACCTGCTAATAATTTCTCTTGAATGTTGAAATCTCTCCTGAACTTCCTTATTGGAAGCACTTAATGCTAAAATATAAAGAAACATTCCGACTTTCTCAAAAACACACATACTTCTATATGCTTTTAACCCATATTGGTTTTCAAGTTGAAAGCAAAGATTTTGAAATGTTGTCGCATCCATCCTAGCATGTTTACACATCGTGTTGAATTTCCATGTAATATTTCATTCAACCATTGCATTCTTATGTTGTAGGAATCCATACAAGGTTATCTATATATATATATATATATATATATATATATATTATAGTACAATGCGAGAGCACTAACTGTGCATAAAACCAATTTACGATGATCAAACTCTCTTTTCCAAAACAACTCACCTTCATCATCTGAATCGTCATCATTGTCGTTATCTGAACTGTGATTATCACTAAAACCTCCATCGTTACCGGTAAAATCACCATAATTAAGATAATGGGCTACGTAATTCATTATGCTATCATAATCCCCCTTGAAAAGCACTTCAAACCGTTATGAGTCCATATCTATTATGACATATAATTTATTGTGTTTAATGACAACATAAATTGAAAATGGCTGTTACATAAAGTAAAGATGTTGTATAAAATATGCATTTGTATTATCTTAAAGCCACTTGAATTCAATCAACTTTTATGTGCTTATGATTTTTTTTTTTACAAACTTGTTATTAACTTGAGATGTTAAGTCTGGCGAAAGCTTATTGTTGATTACAAATTGGAAACATTACGCTGACAATTATGGGGAAAAAAAGATGTTAGGTAGTTTAACCTCTCACTAATAGTTCAACAAATCAATCCTTTTATAAAAACCAAACCATCACACATGAGGGAATAACTACTTAATGAAAGCATCACATTTTCACAACATATAAAGCTAAGGATGCATTTTATTTATAAGAAACTTCATCATATTGAAATTGATATGCTATAAGCATACGTGTAGGCCTAAGTTATTCCTATTTTAAATTTGTCAAAGATTACTAAAATAGCATAATGCTCTAATTTTAAGAAGCAGATAGAAACATAAATAAGAAATATAAATCTTCTTAATTAAAACATTTGGTTATATGAAATAAAAAGAAACTTACTTGTTCAAAATAAAAGCAATGAGAAACTAAAAACAAGTTTCTTACAAATTAAACTTTTGGTTTGCTCTTCACAAGGAGACAATATGAAAGTAATATCCTAACCATACTTCATATTGTTATTTATATATCAATAGTAAGAATGGACCAAACATTCAAAATGCATTACCAACTGAACTTTCGGTTTTCATATATGAAAGCTAACATTGAAAATCAAGTGACCAAACATTCAAAGTTCATCGCCAATTGAACTTCCAACCTAACATCATTCAATGTTATATAAGGTGAAAATGTACATAGTTCTGCAATTCAAGTACTTGATAACAGAAATACATAGGCAACATGACATAATTCAAGCAATAATTACAGTATAAAAAGTCTGAAAAAGACGATGGAATGACAGTACAAACAAGTGAAATTTTGTTAGATTATAGTATTTAACATAGATTAAATGACATGAATAGGTTAATAAGTTAACACTTGACCTTTTCTCATATGTGGTTTTCTTCGTTGATCAAACATTATTTTCAGTCATGATAATTTCCTATCAATAGACCTTATTGCAGCCCATATCTCTCTCTTGCTTCTCACATAAAAAAATTTATTGGCAAAGGTATGCAATACACTACCAAAGTTAACTCCATCTATAGAATGCAGTTCTTCCATAACCTTTTTAATGCTACATCATTTTTTATCTCTAGAAGTTGATGTGCACTCTCTGGCCATCGAGACGCTTTCAACAAGTCGATCCAGACATGCGAATAATTATGCTCCCGTTTCAGTCCCTCTCTTCTTTTTCTAACTTTGAGGTGTAGTATGTTGTGCACCCTTTCTCTTAGCACTATTATGGTTGTTGCTACTGTTCACGACATTGCTTCCACCAACCATATTACTAACATCATGTATAAAATCAAGTATTGCATTCTCTTCAAAATTTCCACTTTCTTCTTCTATATTAATTTCATCATTATTTGTATTTCTCATCTCAGTCATCCCATTATCTTCATCAGATAACACTCCTTGCAAGGGAGCCCAAGCTTAATATCTCGTGGTCATTATGTTACTAAACATGATGTCATACTTGGCACATAACGAAGGCTCTATTCCGACATGCCTAAACTTTTTTGCTCCTCTCATTTCTTATGTAATGAAAGCTAAGTATGATTAACAATGCTAAAAGATTAATTAAATAATGCAACAAGACAAATTAAATTGTGAAGCTATCAACAATCACAACTAACCTGGATTTTTCCACCATTCATCATTTGGAGAGATAATCCCAAGTTCACTACTCCCACCAACTCGAGTTTTAGATATTAACCTTTTCCATACCCTCCAATCTTTTTTAATCTCATCCCATTTGTTTTTAAGTTATGCTCTTATTAAAGAAAGACATGTTTGTTCTTTGAATGACTATATGATAAATTTCCAACTAGCTTTATCAAAATAGATTTTTGGTCTCATGCTTTTCTCAATAGCTTTAATGTAAATATTAAAACATGTGCAACATTGCTTAGGTCCAAAAAGCTTTATCATGTGTGTCAGGCTCATTCATTGCTATATGTTTGATAATGTAATAAAAATAAAAGAAATAATTAATTATATTAAAAAAATTGAATGTTTACAGGGGATGGAATAGGAAAATAAAAGTAAAAAGTCCACAACTTTTACAACATTTATTGATAACCCTAAACCAAAAGGATATATTAAAGTCTATTTAATTTTCTTCACAAAAAAAATTCACAGTGATGATAAAACAAAACAAACAATTTAGATATATGTATATATATATATGGATAAGCCGGAACAAATGTGAAGAATTCCTATTGATTCCCATATTTTTAGTGATTTTCATTTTAATTGATTGAATTATTTATTGTCTTCAGTTAAAACTCATAACTCATTCCGTAATGGTATACTGTATGAAAGGGCACTGCTGATTCTCAACAACTTGTAAGACTACACACAAACGACTCAAAACTAGAAAGTGTTTCCTCCTCAAGAAACCCACAAAAGAGATCAAGAAATCACCGTCATTCATAAGAGTTCACACTAATCTCCACCATTATCAAATGGAAAATGGCTTATTCTCGGAAATCTCCACCATTATCTTAAGGGAAATGACTTTAGTTCACACTAAAGTCTCAAAATTTGAAGATAACCCAATAATTTAAAGTCTCAAAACCCTGCCTATTGATTAGTAAAATGGCTTATTCTAAATAATTACATCTGGACAATTATCTGGGGATTTTATAAAAAGCAAAGCAAATCATTTTGACTTGCAACATTTCCCCTCTCCACAAAAAAAAAAAAGGTCACAAATACACCCTCGTGTTGCAAAAGACAATCATGGGATGATTTTGATTTTTAATCTTTGTTTGTTTATTTGTTACCTTTCATCAAAAAAAGACTACAAGACATGGTTTCAGGTGGTAGAAAATA
>Ga0325404_1001680_pt1 | contig 23424 bp, 15 predicted proteins | sample PopdelMetagenome_18_FD_205664 | JGI IMG/M metagenome (GOLD analysis project Ga0325404, IMG submission 205664) | Populus deltoides microbial communities from Bellville, Georgia, United States - Xylem-Control-R1 | ecosystem: Host-associated > Plants > Phyllosphere > Stem > Wood/Secondary xylem...
AAAAAAACTATTTTTCACCAAAGGTGTTAAAATGGAACTTGTTTTCCAACCTCTTCATTTTCCGTATTCAAGATTTTTCATTCTATATCAGTACCGTGAAGATCCATCCCATTGTTATAGGTTTTGCATGTAATACTACTGATTTCATGTTTTCATCAACGTTGTACATATTTTAGATTCAACCATGCATCCTCTCCGCTACCCTTTCTAGCTGGTAAGTTCCGAGCTTTGTGTGTAAATGGTAGTTGTGAGTAATGACACGAAGCTATAGATGGTACGTTATCCACATATATTTCCACACACAAGATCATGTGAAAGAGCCAAACATGTTCCGAGAAAACACCGCAGGAGTGCTTTTCTTTTTATCCATTGACATTGGATATTTTTGGTCGTTTCAGCTGGGACATATTTGGCCCAGGGATTGTTCAGTGGATGTGCACGCCCACTTGCCCACCTTTGTTATATTTTCTGGTCAGATCCTGTAACTTCTATTGGAGAGGAAGAAAAAAAATCAAACGAACTCCGATGAAGAGTGGAAAGAGAAGTTCGAAAGCAGGTTTTTGAGACCCTACAGTTAGGTATGCTGGATGTTTGATTTGATAGAACCATCATTTCAACGGTATCCTGTCCTAATTCGGGCTTCTCACATTATGCTGTTGGAATTGAATTTCTCATCCTTATGTTTTTTGTTTTTTTTAAGTTAATGAAGGTGTTTGAGTTATTTTGTATATATTTTGATTAATTTTTATAATTGTGTATATTTTAATTAATTTTACGGGTTTTAAAATTAATAATTATGTAAGTTTTTAATGACCTTGAGATTTATGAGACTCGAACATGTAATATTTAGAAAATAAATCTATGGTCTCATCAGTTGAGTTACACCCCTCATAATTATTCATTAAATGTTATTAAATGAGTTAGTGGTTATCTCGTACCGGAAAGATTTTTTTTTTTATAAAATGGATAAAAAATAAACAAATTAATTCTCGACATTTTCTCTTCTACCAAATATAGAACACACACACAATCAAATGGATTAAAAAAAAAACTTTGGGTTTCTTCTCTTCATTTTTTTTTTATAGATTCCGGTTGGGTTTGCACGAATTAGCCATGAGAGAAAACTCGTCTCGACTTTGGGCGATGGGCCATTGGCTCGGTCCGGGCCTGAATTTCTGAATGTGTACTTTAATTTCGTATGAGTTTCTGCTAGCTGACATCTAACTCTTTCGTGGATGCATGGGCCTATGATCAGGGGCAAATTAATTAGCAAATTTGGGCTGGGCTTGATCGAATCTGGTCTCATGACGAAAATTGCCCAGTAACGAACAGAACGCTTAAAGTTGAAAAAATGGCTCCAAGTGCTGTGGTGATTTTCATTCATGTTTCACGGGATTGTTAGTTTAGGACCATATTCTGCAACACTGTGCCCATGCCTCATCATCCATTTTGAATATAAAATATTTTTTATTTCAAAATATATTAAAATAGTATATATTTTGTATATTTTATTTTAATATAAATATATCAAAATAAAAAAAACAAGAAAATAATTTAAAATTTAAATAAATTTAATTTTTTTCAAAAATATAATTAAACTACAATATTAAACAGGGATTTATTTTTACATCCAAGATGGACAGTTTGCAGTTTGGACACCTTCTCTTCTTTCACTGTCTAACAATTTGCATGATATGAATTAATCTCGCTCTCAATCTCAACTGAGAATCGTCAAACTTCTTCTTGATTTTATTTTTATTTTTTTAGAGGATAAACTTTGAGTCTTTTCATATTTAATTAAGAAGTTAAAATTGATATGTGGATCCTCACAGTGAATTTCACAGAATTTATTAAATTTATAAATGACCACGAGTAAAAAAAAAATTATGCAGATATAAATGGTACCGAAAGGAGCTGAGAAAAATAAAAATGGAAAAACAAAGAAACGATGCCGTTTACAAGTGGACATCCCATGCCCAACTGTCTCGAACTCTCGTTTAACGATAACAAAAACAAACCAAGAGATTTTAACAGGCCACCGTTCAAAAGAATCTCCATCCACAAAGTTTCTGAAAAGAAAGAAGATATAAAGTAAATACGTGGCTGAGAGGCAAGGAATTTCGCCCTTTACTGAAAATCGAAACCAACAAAAATAAGAAGCCTCTATATTCGTAACTTGCGTTAAACTATAGAAATGAAGAGTGAATAAGAGGGAAAAAAACCAATGGCTTCATCATGTCTGAATTCTTTAATTCTACCACCTTGTTCACTTCCTCGTAGAGTAACAGAGACTTGTGCTTCTTTATCTTCTTCTTATCCCGCGTTAAATCCTACTAGCAGCAGCACAGGAGGAGCCTTGAAGCCTATAGTTATCAATGGAGACCCTCCTACTTTTGTCTCTGCTCCTGGTCGCCGTATTGTAGCTGGTAATTTACTAGTCATCATCTCCCTTTTTGGTTTTAGTGCTTTTGTTTTACTCTGTCTGAGCTTGGTTCTTAGTAGTATCCACACAGTATTGTCATTTTCTGGTATTGGTGAGTTCTTTATATACTTCAGCTTCATGACTTAACGAACTTGAATTGTTGGAAGGCAGTCTTAATGTTGCAATGCAAAATTTGAATCATGTAACAGAAACTAAGTTAGTCCTGATTATTTTTGTTGAACGCACCCAAATTAGTAAGTTTGACTAAATTTTCAGAGAACTGAAACGCATATTTGTATCCATTCTACATGTTGATATACACTAGTATGGGTGCTCGTAATTTTCATTGATTAACTCAAAGGATAATATACAGATTCTTGATGGTTACTGGAGGATGTATGCTTAACTTAATTGGGGTTTCCCCACTATGGCATTCAAGGTGCCATTTTGCTCGGCTGTGATGTCTTTTGACATTGAGTCCTATTTTGGAAGGAGATTTGTGAAATGTTTTTGTTAGTTTTGTACAAGTCAAAATTGATTTTTTTTTTTTCATTTTTCAAAGCGATTAAAGATATCTCTGTGAAGATTTCATGTGGAGATTGAAGAGAAACAATATAATCTCTTTCAATTTATTGTGTTGGCTTTTATGCATGCCATTCATTAACTTTTTCTTCACTGTCTACTTTGACTTGTATTCATAGTTGGAGATGTTCATGGAGATCTTGACCAAGCAAGATGTGCGCTTGAGATCGCTGGCGTACTGAGTTCTGATGGTCATGATTTATGGACTGGTGGAGAAACCGTATGTCTCTTATTCGTCTAATATGCAAAAAACTTTGAACTACTATTGGTCTACAATTTATGGACTGTAATCTTATATGATATCATTAAGATAACACTATCCTCTTCAAGCTTCTATATTTGTTGTCTAATGTTTTCAAATCCTTCTTTGGAAATGTAGGTATTGATTCAGCTTGGAGATGTACTTGATCGAGGTGAAGAAGAGATAGCAATACTGTCCTTACTACGCTCATTGGATATTCAGGCAAAAGCTCAAGGTGGAGCTGTTTTTCAGGTTTGTAGTACTAAAGGTTTGTAGTACTAAAGATGGAAATAGCTCTGTCAGTGAGGCAACATCAACATCAACATCATGCCACAGCCACATTTTAAACATTGCACAACAGTATATGAATTAAGGATTATTGAAGTTCATTTAGGATTCCTACCTCTTATGTCTCAAGCGTATAATCTTCTGTCATCCTGCAAACTTTTCAGTAATTTGAGTTCAATATATTCATTTTAAAACATTTCTTGTGAAACTCCAAGATATTATTCTCCTGTAAAATTTTTCTTGATTTATGTTTTAACTATATTATTGTTTTGATAATAGGTCAATGGGAATCATGAGACTATGAATGTGGAGGGAGATTTTAGATATGTTGACTCGGGGGCATTTGATGAATGTTCAGATTTCCTGGCCTACTTGGAAGACCACCAGTACAACTGGGAAAATGCTTTTCTTGGCTGGATTGGAGAGTCTAAAAGGCGGAGAGAAGATCGAAAATTGTCTCAGAATCACTGGGGTCCTTGGAATCTGGTGAAGGTACAAAAATCCTGTCCTTTCAGTTATCAAATGCAGTGAACCTATCTGCTCTCCTTCTGTTCCTCCACAGAAACTCTCCGTCTTTGCCTTTACCTGCATATGGCGCATTTACTGATATCACCTTAAAATATTAGGGCAGAGGCAAAAGGGGGTAATTGCCAGATCAATCTTGTTGAGACCAGGTGGTCTGTTAGCATGTGAATTGGCGCGGCATGCAGTTGTGCTCAAGATCAATGACTGGGTATTCTGTCATGGTGGCCTCCTTCCTCGACATGGTAAGAAATAAAAATAGCAGCATCTCTTCTTGGAAGATTTGGTTGTCATGCTGTTTATGCTTGCTAAGACATGTAAGATTTTTTTCTTTTCTTGTTTGAAATGCCTGATAGGAGTATTGGTACTTCTGCAGTTGCATATGGCGTTGAAAGGATGAACTATGAAGTATCTCACTGGATGAGAGGTTTAAGTGAGGATGATACTAGTCCTAATTTCCCGTTTATAGCCACAAAGGGTTTTGATTCTGTTGTTTGGAACCGCTTATACTCAAGAGACATGCTGGGTTTGGAGGGCTATCAGATTAACCGGGTATGTATCCTTTGATGGTGTGTATTTCTATCTCTTTCTTGCGAGGGAATCAGGCAGTTAAAAATAATATGAAATGAAACAAACTTGTTGCCACTGAAAACTACAACCACTGTTTATCAGAGCATGCATTTGTCTGCCAACTTGATTTGCTTTAGGTTGGATTACTTTGTCTTTGAAGCAAGAAGAAATCAACCTCTTTCAAAATGAGATTTTCTGATGTCGTGTTTTTTTTCCCATGATTTTTACTCAATTATTGGAGTCAAGCTTGAACTGTGCAATCTTAATACTGTAGTAACTTCTCTGGCTTCTGGAACTAAAAACTGTATGCTCATCAGATACAATCCGTTCTTGAAGAGACACTGCAATTGCTTGGAGCTAAGGCAATGGTGGTAGGGCATACTCCTCAAACTACAGGCGTAAATTGGTACTCATCTATACTGTCTTTAGTTAGGTTCCAATTTGCATCATAATATGGCAGCTATATTTTCCTGGTCGTAGTTCTGAAATTCTGTGTGTTTCTTGCAGTAAATACAACTGTAGCATATGGTGCATCGATGTTGGAATGTCCAGTGGAGTTCTAAATTCAAGACCAGAGGTAATTTGAATTTGGAGTGCCACAATTCTGCTGCATAGAACACGTGAAAACATAAAAAAGGAAAATTAATTTGCTTCAAAAGATCTTGCACCCAAGTTGAGGAGCCCCTGTAAAGCACTTCTTTGTCATCTAAGCAAACAACGAACCACTTAAAATGTGATGGATTTTTATTCCTTCACTTCCATTCTTCAGGTGCTTGAAATAGTAGAGAACAAAGCAAGAGTAATAAGGAGCGAAAGGGACAGATTTAGTGAACTTCAGGCTGTTGATTATACATAAAGAGAAGCAAATGAATTGACCAGGTATTGTTCTGAATCAATTTTTCTTGTTTGTTGCTTTATTTCATGCCCCACGTAAAGTAAAATGCTCTGCAAGGACACAGTTCGGCTTTGCAGATTCTGCGTTGGATGGATATAACCATCTGCCGCAATGCTTTTTAGCTTGTAATATATTTGCTTCTGAAAAGCTGGATTATTTATTATATGCCGTGCAGTGCTGGGCAAGGCCTATACGAAAAAAAACGTGAAAATTAGGGCATATCACTTCCAAAATGATGGGGGATTTAAGGGTTCTATTTCTGTTTTATATGTTCGCAGGAATACACCTACCTTGACTTTTTTGGTGGCGGATTCTCTTCCCATTGGTTAAATTGTTTTGTAATTAAAAGAAATAGTTCAACATCAAATCAGCAAAGGAGAAGTGGAAATTCAGACAAAAAGTCCAAAGTAATTACGCGCATAAACGGGATGATATACGGGGAACCAGCCTTCATATTGTTGTCTACTGAAGTTGGTAAATATTAGTTTGTAATAAGAACAGAAGCAGGCTAGTGATGGCCACATAAAAATTGATCTATATCGAGCAAGAATAATAGCACTAGCAGGCTCCGGAGAACACATATCAAGGCAAGACAGACCTGGTTGCGGAGATAATGTCTGGCCTCCCCGTTATTTTCCCTGGGGCTCATATTTGTATCAACGAACGCCATGGTATATGCAATTTATCCACTATATTGCTTTTCTTTTTTGGCATTTTGGGTTTCTCGCTGCATTATTCCTCGAGTAAGAAAAACCAAATCAGCTAGTTCTTTATCACTGCATAAATCTAGCAAAATACCGAATGAAGAAAACAAGAGCTTCAAAATTGGAATTCAACTCCTGTTAGCAAAACGAAGCAAAATATTTTGTGTTAAATGATCCATGAACTTGAGGGTACTCAAATTCGATAAGTATCATATCAAGGACTTCAAGTAGGTCATGATATTATTATTTTAGAGGGTAAATTAATTACACGGACCCTCTCAGTCTCTCAGTCTCAGAATCGCAAATTACAGATGCTGTTGAGAGGTTTTTTTTTTGGGAATTTAACCAAAATCCTCCTGAGATTTCCTACTCTCGATGAGAAAAGCCTCATTTTAGATGTTCGATAGTTCCGTCAGAATTTTTTTAAAAGTCATTCCCGAGACTTTTATTATTTATTTTATTTTTTGACATGGCCTGGTTCTGATGTTCGAGACCTCTCCAGGTGAAGAGAAGCATTCTCCTTCCTTCTTCCTTGGAACTTTCTCTCATCGACTCCTTGTTCTCTAGTTTTTCTTAATCGACAATAACAGAGTGAAGTTATGTGCCCTAAAATAAAATAAAGAACACAATGCGAGTGTTTGTTTTTGTGTTGATATTACTATATTTTTTTAAAAATATTTTTTTAATTTAGATAATTTTTTTGTATTTTGAATTGTTTTGATATAAAAATTTTGAAAAAATAAAATAAAATATTATTTTAATAATTGTTTTTAAAAAAACTAATATCATATTTACCAAACAGTATTGGTTGGCTGCTCACTTTGGCTTTGAAGCCATCTCCAACGTCTCTCTTTGTAAACTCCGCTACTCAATACCCACACCATTTCACATTATAAAAAACCCAAACAAACAAACACTAAATTCACATGCCAGCATCCTTCACTACCACCACCAACCTCCCTCTTATCCTACGCACCCTCCATTCTTCAACCATGGCTTCTTCTTCTCTCGCTATCCCTTCCGTTTCTCTCAAAACCCTCTCTTTCACTTCCTCTGATGCTTTTAACAAAGGAATTCGAGGATTTGCTCTTAAAAATGGGAACCCATCAAGGGTTTTCATGAGCTTGTCAGTTGGATCACAAACTCAAACTGTTGTTGTTGATGATACTTTGTTTCTCGATTATAAGCCTACCTCTGCCTTTTTGTTTCCTGGTCAGGTCAGTCTTTTATTGATTTCTTTTACCTTTCTAATTTTACCTGCATTGGTTAATTCCTAATGTAGGAAATCGTTAGATAAGGCTTGATTGATTTTTCTTTAATTGGGGCTGGAATTAAAGATTAAGAGCTAAATTGTTAGTTTGTTGATTAATTAATTAATTGCTACTCCTAAGTCCTAACTAGAGTGGTGTGTTGTTGTTTGTTCTAAGTAATTCAGGGTGCACAAGCTGTTGGGATGGGAAAGGAGGCTCATAGTGTGTCAGCTGCTTCCGAGTTGTACAAAAAAGCCAACGATATATTGGGGTAAGCATTCAAAAAAATTATTCCTTTTTTTTTCTCTTTCAGTCAGCTTTAGAAATTCGGCCTGGAATCTATATGCATTGTCTTCGTAAGCATTTGTTGGATGCAGGTATGATCTTCTAGAACTCTGCACCGGTGGTCCAAAAGAGAAGCTGGATTCGACTGTTATAAGCCAGGTACTCCCTCTTTCTGCTATGCAATGTTTACTGCTTTATTTTGGGCTTAATTGTCCTGGCAACAATGAACAGACATTTATGCCATAAGGAGACAAGCTCACCCGATGCAACATGTATGGTTGTGAAGAGACTCTACTTTGGTGAAAAGATGTCAACATTTTCTTTTAAATTACTAGGTCCCATGTGATAGATTTACTACACCAATCGGCTTGATTGGTTAATCTTATTTTTGAAACTAGGATAAATACTATGTCACGGATCTACACCCTTTTATCTAAATAGCTGCATTAATTTCTGGTGATGTTGATGCTTAGCTGTCATGCATGCGGTGTTTTTACTGGTTAAGATTTATAAATGGTGATTAATGGTGAGCATCTGTAACTATCAATGCAGCCTGCTATTTATGTCACAAGTCTAGCTGCAGTTGAGGTGCTCCGAGCTCGTGATGGAGGCCAGCAGATAATTGACTCTGTTGATGTCACATGTGGTCTCAGCTTGGGAGAATATACTGCGCTAGCATTTGCTGGAGCCTTCAGGCGAGCATTTAACTCAAGAAAACAACTGTTGTATTTGCAAACTAAAGCAACTTCATCTAACAATAACACTAACTGAGTTGAAACAATATTGTGTTGATGTGTTTGCACAAATTGATTTATGAGCTTGCTACCTCCTCCTTCATATTCATATTTTAATTTATCCTGCATTGAGCCAAGCACTTTTAGATTACAGTGCTTATCAATATGATGCTTCTGTTAAAATCCTGTTGTGTCATACATTTGGATGAGCTCTTCTCAATAGTTGATCTGACTTGCAAATTAGAAGGACCCAGTTATATTCAAACTTAAGTGATGACTACCTCATTTAGGTGAGCTCTGCCTAACATTTAATGTGACATGCAAACTAGATTAATCCAGCAATATTGAAATCTGATCGATGATTGTCGCTGATGGGTGGTTATCTGGTCATTGCTTATGCTGTGTTCTGTGTATCAGATCGGGGCAGATAGAACATCTTCGTATTCATGTTTTAGTTTGTGCACCATTTACTGTTTTCAGAGTAAAAGTTTTAATCGCTTACAGATAGTATATGCCTATATGATTCCTGCCTTTTTATATGTCTTTGTGTTTATGTATTCACATGTCCTGTTTCTTTGGATTCCATCTTATTATAGCTTTGAAGATGGACTGAAGCTGGTCAAACTAAGGGGTGAAGCCATGCAGGTAATCATAGCTGGCTAAGAGATGGCTATAGTATATGTACCTCGTACTGAGTGTTTCATGACATGTTTTAGTAATAACATTTTCTATGAAACTGCCTACAGGAAGCTGCCGATGCTGCTAAAGGTGCGATGGTCAGTGTTGTAGGACTGGACTCTGACAAAGTTCAACAGTTGTGTGATGCAGCCAATCAAGAAGTTGATGAAGCTGATAGAGTTCAGATTGCAAATTACCTGTGTCCTGTAAGGTTCCTTTAAATCAGATTCTTTTAGTATCAGTGCCATACTTGGTGTATTTATTAACTTAATGTATGAACTTTGGTATTGAATGCATTTTGGTAGGGTAATTATGCGGTATCTGGAGGTGTGAAGGGAGTAGAAGCAGTAGAAGCCAAAGCAAAGTCATTCAAAGCTCGAATGACGGTAATTTTGTTTCATCATTGTCGTCGTCGTCGTCGTCATCATCATCATCATCTTTTCACTGTTAATAACCATGGTTCCAACTTTTCTCAGGTTCGTTTGGCAGTTGCCGGTGCTTTTCATACAAGTTTCATGGAACCAGCTGTCTCAAGATTGGAAGCTGCATTGGCAGCCACTGAAATCAGACAACCAAGAATACCAGTTATATCCAATGTTGATGCACAACCACATGCAGATCCTGCAACAATTAAGAAGATCTTGGCACGCCAAGTAAACTACTCGTAACTTGCTTCTCCATGATAAAGCAGAGGAAACAATAATTTGATCCTATAAATTCAAACTTGCAGGTGACTTCTCCTGTTCAATGGGAAACAACAGTGAAGACTCTCTTAACCAAAGGGCTGAAGAAGAGTTATGAATTGGGACCTGGAAAGGTACAAATTTATCCCCATCTCATAAATTACAGAACCAGAGTCATGTAGTGGTAACTCATTCTAATCTACACTCTTGAAAATTCCCATCTTACCTAGTTTATTAAAATCATTTTACCAGGTTATTGCTGGCATTTTCAAGAGAATGGACAAGAAAGCTGAAATAGAGAATATCAGTGCATGAGAAGGAAGCTAGAAGCATGCCTCAAGTGGTTCCTGATCAACATAATAGCTGGAGCACAACGTGCACAGGACCTTCATTCCAGTGTATGGCAGTTCAAAATTTCTAGGACCATGATTTGCAACTTCAGTTTTGATTTGAGATTAATTTGTCTCGATGCGCACTAGAAACTATATATTCAGATTGTCGACTGCGTCAAATAATTATAATGTATGGATTTTCTTTGTACGTGGAGTAGCATTAAAATAACAGTTTAAAGGGAAGAAGGGGTTAAGGCAAAGTGACTAATTATCACCTTATCTCTTTGTGATCTGTATGGAGAGGTTCTATCCAAGCCTGCTTAATAATGTTTCTGGCGTGCCTTGCCACCCTAAATGCAAGAAAATTCTTCTCTCACCCCTTTGTTTTGCGGATGATTTAATGGTTTTTACTAATGTGCTGTGAAATCTGGGGAATTTGCCTGTGAGATATTTAGGTGCTACCCTTGTTACAAAGAAGCTATGATGATTGTAAGCCCCTTATCAGTAAACTTCCTGTTCTAACTCCGCGTTGGGCATCAAAAGGTCTCTTTTGCTTGAAAATTCAGTTGGTTTCCTCCAAGATACTTAGTATGCAAAACTATTGGTTCCCGTTTTTGTCATCTCATCCAAAGTCATCAGAGGTAGAGCAGAGATGCTATGCATTTCTAAGGGTAAAGAAGGTTTTCGGCTGCAGGGGCAAGTCTCATGGAAAAGTGTTACTCTTCCTAAGCAAGGTGGTGGATTAGGTCGATAGAAGTGTTGCTCTGTCACTCTTCCTAAGCAGAAGGTGGATTGGCCTCTTCCTAGATCGGATGTATGGTGTGACTTTTTGTGGTGTTAGCTTGTGATTTTACCGTGAAATCTTTATGTGATCACATCAGGGAGAAGCAAGTGAGAGTTGACTTTCTACCATAAAAGAAAAAGAAAAGGAAAGTAAGAGTAGACTGGTATAAGGTGGCATGGGGTAGTTTGCACACACCAAGGCATAGCTTCATTGTGCTGTCAGCTATTTTGAATAGGCTCACCATCAAAACAGGCGGGTTAGAACGGGATGGAGCATTAAAAAAAGTCTTGTTTTTCTCTTGCGCTGCTGTCAGAGAGGTATGGAGCAAGGATAAATATTTTACAGGCGTGTTGGAGATAGTGATATTGAACAGGAGTGTGCAAAGAGGAATCTGCAGAGGAGGTTTTGCTGCTATCATCGCAAGGTGGGCTTGGGGCTCCTATAATTATGTAATTTGGTGGGAAGGAAATAGGGATCCATGAGGCAAAAAGTTGAACAATCAATGCAATGGGGAAGAATTACCGCAGAATGCTAAAAAGAGCACTGAATTTCTAGAATGGCAGCAAAATGGAATTTCTGGAACTAGTTTCAGTTTTGCTTCTTGTTGAAACGGGGAAATCCCATTTCCATCCCCATCCCCATTTAGCTCAATTGGATTTAAAAACAGTTGACTGATGGATTCAACTACAAATGTTCATAGATTCTTCACATCACACTCCATTAAAAATTTAAAAAAGCTTCAGATACGAGTAAGAAAGGACGCAAGGAATAGTCTTCATAAAGAAGAAATAAAAAGAAAGCAAAATCCCGAAAGCAACATCTAATTTTGAAAGGAAGGTTGATTTCCAGCACCAGGTGGTTGCCTCAATCTCCTAAGCTCATCAATCCACTGCTCTCCACCAACCCCACCCGCCCAGTCAGGAACAAAACTACCCAACGACACACCACGCATTGCCTCCATGACACGTGTCGCATTCTCTGGCGTCAACGGCGCATTCCTTCTACTCTCGTCCTCTCTAAACGCCCTCAAGATCGCCGTCTCAGATTCCTCTCCTACTCTCTCTTCTTCTAATTCCTCTTCATCGCCATCTTCGCTGCTGCTGCTCTTTCCCTCGACATCTTCGTTTAGATTAAGAGTCGAGATTCCATCCTCTGCTTGACGCGCACAGTGGCCGTTGTCAAGGTGGTGCTGCTGGTAATCAGAAAAGTGGGGATTGTTATGGTGTTCTTCATCTGAGTTTGATTGATCGGAGTGGGAGTCATCGTAATCAACGGCTGAGATTGGCTGGTAGTATTCGGGTGTGTCATCGGGATTCGTTTCGGTATCGCTTTCCGAATTGTTGTCTACAAAACAGATAAAAAGAAAAGAAAAGTAAATTCGAGATTAACCAAGAATAAGGAAAGAAAAGGAATGTGAATGTGAATGTGAATGTGATTGACTGATTTTACCTTGAAGGAGATCGGGTGGGGAAAAGGGGGTGGCGTTCATTGTTGGAGATGGAGATAGAGAAAGAAAATTTTAGAAAAGCAGGGCCAAGATTGATTGATTTATTTAAAAAATAAAAAGAAAAGTTTCAAAAATACAGAAAGTTTAAAATAAAAATGCTTGCACCAGCCGGGAATCGAACCCGGGTCTGTACCGTGGCAGGGTACTATTCTACCACTAGACCACTGGTGCTTGTTGAACTATGTGTTCAAGATAACGTATATTATTAATTAATACAATCTAACTTTTGGTTGCCTGGAAGAGTGCTTTGTCTGTTTTAACTAGAACCACACGCATTTGATTTGAGCTCGCTCTGCAAAAAGGGTGGGTTGTGGATAGTTACTTGAGGGAGGGAGAGAGGGTCGAATCGGGAAATGGGGATGGTTCCTATATTAAGGGCTTCGATATCTCGGTCTCTCCCAATCCATGTTCCAAATATATCACTATCAAATCCGAATTCAATTCCTAAGAAAAACGAGTTGTTGTGCAGCTTCATCCGAAACCAAAACAATTCGGCGGTGAGCTGTTTTTCCCAGTTTCTTCCTTCTCACTAATTTATCGAAAATTGCAAAAAAAAAACGCAATGGTAATGCAGGCAGTTAAGCCTGAACGGGAGCTCTCAAAATTTGCTCCTTCAAAGAGCCTGGTAAGTGTTACCTGCACCTTAAAAAGGTAAGCCAATTGCTTGTTCATCTTTATGCTTTTGGTTGGATGTTAATAACGTTTATTTGAACTTTGAAATTTGGTCTTTTGATAGGTTGAGAGAGGTGGGGATGATGCATTCCTTGTTCACGACTACAATTTGGGAGTTGTTGCTGTTGCTGACGGTGTCTCTGGGTATGAAACCGTACATAAGTATATTACTATTCATTTTTATCACCCTAAAATTCTTGGCATGAAGCTCACTACTAAAACTTCTTATATTACTGATACAAAGACGAGTTTTGTTTCCTCAACACCACCAGTGAGTTTCTTTGTTTGGCTGGTGGAAAACTTGATGATATTACTGTGATTGTTGGTCAGGTTGTGAGCTCACAACATATATTCTTCCCTTGGCTGAGGATCAAACTGGTGAAACTCGTAGAGAACACGAAAAAACACTCGAATCATAGTCACGAAGTTCTTATTTATTCTTGGCTTCTTGGTTGTCTTGTAAAGTTTGAGGATCTTGTAATGACGCCAAGGAAATTGAAAGTGTCCACATTTGAATATAAATTGACGCTACCATGGAAGCGAAATTACATAAAAGATCACCTCCTCCTTCTCCTCCGCCTACCATAGCCCCTTTTTTCCTTTTCTCCCATCAAGTAGTTAGAAACTTAGCATTACCCTTTCCTTTCAACAATGATGGCCGTGTCACGTGAGTATACCATCGGAATGTGCTAAATGGGCAATCGCTTCTGCTGTCATCTACAGGCCCTCCGTAAAGGTTGATTCAACATGAATGCAGTGACAGTACTCCCAGTATGCTGTAGGGGTGCAAAAGCTGCGGTTTACGAATCATAAGGCCGCAGAAGCACGCGTCCATATGTGGAAGGAAAAAAAAAAAAAGCAAATCCAAATAGAAAAATGATAGTCTTGGTTAAAAATAAACCATCTCCTAATGATGCCATTGAAATTGACCGAGACGAAGGAAAGTTTTACCCGGATACCATTCTTGTAGATCCAATACTGTCATCTGCTCCTGGCATAACTAGACTCGTGGTATCATTATGTCAACCTATGATATCTTAATACTCGCCAGACGCCATAAAAGAGACCCCCAAAAATAAAACCGAGTAAAAAAAAATAAGCTCCAAAATCATCAATGGAATCACCACGATCAGAAAACTGAGTGGAAATCAATAGCTGCAAAAAGAGAGATAGCAATGGTAACTAACTCTTGAGTATCCAGATAAACGATAAATTTTTTTTTTGTTGAAATAAAAGAATCTTGCATCATTATGAAACTGAAAATTTTAAGGAAAAAATGCAGGGACAACAGGATTATTAAATGAGCAGCTAAGTATTCAGCAGTAAATTCTATATGACCAATCAATTTGACTCGTAATACCAATTAAATAGACAGCAACTGGGCCTGAAAAAATGGTACACGTGCTTGCTTGTGATCTCTAGTGGGAAGCTAGCATCTCATTACTTGTACACATTATTGTGATGCATCAGCAGAATAGCGAATACCCTTGCGCTCCTTGGTTATTCAAGTGACATTGTCACTGTTACTATTATCATTGAGTTCCTGAAAGAAAGATTTTGAGGCCTCGTATGTAGACCAGGAGATTGCTGCGGCTGGTGCATGGAAGAGCATCCTTGGGATCCAACCTCTTATGAGGCCTCTGTAACCATCCTTTTTAACTATTGTTTTAATCACATCTCCAATTGAACCACTTTTAAATCTGTCGCACCCACAAACACCCTGCATATCCAATCAGTGTTCATTGTTATCGTTAAGAGAAATTTAACACCCGTAATAGATTATACACAAATTAACACATCCTATAGTCTTTATGTGACAATGACAGAAAGTGAACCTGAGAACTAATTTATCATAAGAGTGTTTGATTTTGCGTTTAGAAAATGCTTTTGAATTTTGTTTTTGCTTTAATTTTTTTCTAATGGTTTTGGATCATTTTGATGGCATTATTTTGATGCATTTCCAATCGAAAATCACTTTAAAAAACATTCACTGCCACAATCTCAAACATTACCTCACTCCATCTCCCCTACTATGCAAGGGTTTGCACCACAGGACCGGACACCAATAGGTTACATGATACATCTAGTAGCCTTGGTAGATTCTTACAAGCTTATGCCTTTTGAAATACAAAATGGAGTGGACCAATGAAATTCTTCAAGAGCTTCAACACAAATTTATCATCAATGAACAAGCAACACTTACTAGGCATCACAAAACACACAACAGAAAGACATACAAAAATTGACTAGTGTCCAAGTTAGCTCAGGAGTCGAATTATGTGGTACTTGCATAAGTAGGTGATTACTGCTGGCTAGGCTAGATGGTCAAGTCATTAGTATTTGCGAGGCTCTATGGAAGTCAATTACAGAGAATAGCAGGTGTTTGGTTGAAGAATATCCTAATTTATAAATTGGACATGAGCCCAGTGTTTGCTGCTCCATTGATAGATTGATGTCCCCGCACTCTATTGACTTTCCAGCGATGTTCTTTACATCGTTAGTGGAAGAGGCATAACAAGTTCCTTAACAAACAAACAGACATGCAGAGGTGTGATATCAGTAACATGAGAATACCAATTTAACATTCGGTATTCAACTCTTGTAAAATTCATTTCGATTGAGACTGATAAGGAATAGTCAGATGTGGAAGATTAAACCAAACCCATAAAAGTATAAACAACGAGAGATGACAAATTGCTTCCCTTACAGCCATAATACTTGTAAAGCACCTAATATACAGGGTTTGCAAACTGCTAAAAAATTACATCGGGCTCGGTCAGAAAATGAACTGTTGTTATGGCGTGCCACAACTTTAGAAGATGTTCGGACTATGGCAGCATAAAAAAACCAATAGGATGATATAGATATTAGATATGAAGCCGGAATAGTGCGATTAAACAGGTAGGCATCCTCTTTCTCTATTTGCCTCGTATTTTCTTAAAATTGGCAAAATAGTTCACTGTGAATTAAAAACAGAGCAAGAAGAACAATACCTGACACTGCAACTGAGTTTTAACAACATCGAGTGGTGTGGTAATAGCAGCCGCCAATGCTCCAGCTGCAGCACCAGCAGTAGCATGAAGAACCCAGTTCTCATCATTAACACACTCAGGAGAAATCTCCATCAAGCCCTTCTTCGCAGCCTCATATGTTGCAAAATAAACCGCAGTAAATGGAGCATTCATCAAAACAGTCGTCCTATACGAAGCATAAAACGCACCAAACCCCTCTTCTCTCACCACCCTCTTAACACAATCCCAAACACCCTTATAAACACTATCACTCCCCAATTGCAATCTCTGCTTTACCATATCCATTGGTGTAAAAACCGCATCGCTAGCAACCGTTGCACAAACACCAGAAACGGCGTGAGCAATTGAACTATTTGGGTTGTCTCGCGACAAATGTTTCTTGCAGACTTCATAAACTGAAAAATGGACAGCGTGGGCAGGACCAGCGCCAAGAGCCATGGCGGCAATGCCACGGTAAAGGGAAGAAGGTCCTCCGGATTTGAGAAGGGAATTGAGGACGTGGGGTACACTAACGGATTTAATGGGGCAAGACCCGATTGCTTGCATATGGGTCTTGACTGTATCAACAGGGAACATGGCCATGTGTTCTACAAGACCGGCTATTGAACCGGAAATCATGTATTGCCAAAAATGGAGACCGTCGTAAGAGGTTGCGGAGGAGATTTTCTCCGAGTGGAAATCGGGGCGGAAATCGGTGGGGTTTTGGAATTTGGTGGTCGTGGCATCGGTGGCCATGGTGAAGAATATTTTGTCGTTTTATTGAGGGAATTGGTGGAGTGAAGAATTGAGAGAGTTTGACTCTTCTTGTTCTGAGATAGATTTTGGTGCTGGGTGATAAGGGTTACTTACAGCCATACATACAACACTTACATCTGTTGAAGTTTAGCAGAACGAAAGGGATAAATGGAGAAGGAGAAGGAGAGGAGAGGGTGGTACTTGATGGTTTTGGAAGTTTGACAATTGAACCAGTTAGGGTTTCCAAGATTTTGGGTCTCTCTTTTCTCTACAAAAATATGTGTCATGTAAGATTTGACTTGGTCGCGGTAAGCACGAGGGTTTAGGTGTCCGAATGTCAATACAAGCTAGTCCCTAAATTCTCAACTAATTTTAATTTAGACCTCTAAACAATATTTTTTTTGGTTATTTGATACACACATTACAAATTAAACGTGAGAGACCACATTGCAAAATTATACCATACAAGCAGAATAAACTAGGACAATTGTTGACTAGAAGGTGCACAATTTATTTATTTTTTGGTATAACTAGATATGTTTAATGATGCTTCTATTTGTTATATTTTTCTAGGTTTTCTTATATTATTTAACATTTAACAAAACACTAATAAAGATAGTGCTTTTAATGCCCCTCCTAAAAAAAAATATTAATTCCAATAATGCTTTGTTTTTTTTTAAAAAAAAACAAATCTATGTTTTATTTTTTATTTTTATTTTTATCTTTTAAAATTTGGTTAGTTAAGGATTGAGTTTCATAAAAAAACAATTATTTGATTTTTATGAGTTATTTTAATCTCATGACCCAGGTCACGGGTTTGAAGGAATAGCTTAGTTGACTCAATTTTTTTTCTCTTTGTTTAATTATTTTTTTTTAATCTCATCCTTAAATATTTTATATCTTAAGAATTATCCTTCATGATTTATTTTGATTTGCTTTCTATGAGGTTATTATAGTTTTGTGTTCCAAGTCATGAGTTTAGTAGATTAACTCGAGTCATATTTTTTGGTTCCGTTTGAGAATTGATTTTTTTAAAAACAATTCATATTTCAATATTGGATTGATTTAGAAATATGCTTCATTATTCGTTTCAGTTTTTTTTTTTATAAAGTTATTGTAGTCTTATGATTAGGGTCATGAATTTAGTAAGTTAACTCAGGTTGTTTGTTTATTTTTTTAATTAATTTTTTTTCTAATTTTATCCTATAATATTGGATTGATTGAAATTTGAGTTTCACAAATTATTTTGATTATTTTATAGGGTTATATCGGTCTCATGACTCATGTCACGAGTTAGATATGTTAACCTAGGTTAACTCGGGTCTTTTTATTTTATTTTATTTCATTATTCGATATTTAGTTGATTGAGAATTAGGCTTCACAATCTATTTTAATTTGCTTTTTGTTGGGGTTATCATGGTCTTAAAATCAGGTTGTATATTTAATAAATTAATCTTGAGTTGATCCAATATGTTGTCATCTTGATAATTTTAAAAAATTATCTTAATTTTTTTTGTTAAACTATATTTTGTACCAGTTGTCCGGGTTGTCTTTGAACTTTCTAAGTCAATTAGATCATATCTAGTTAATCCCAAATATTTTTTTGTTTGCTGAAAAAAACATTAGTAATGGTTGAATATTCTTTTTACGTTAAAAAAATTAATCCAACCAACAACATATAGTAGGATATTGATATGGTACTTTTCTATTAAATTTTGTTGTGATCATTGTATTTAAATTATTAAATTAAAAATAAACTAATAAGCATACATAATTTTAATATATATTAAAAATGGTGCTAACTTAACTATTAATTATTTTTTTTCTTTAATCAAATCTAGATCATCAAATTTAAAATGTACATACCATAGTCACTTACGAGAGGCAAGAAAATCATCAACAATAATTACTTTGAAAGCACACATCTAGCCAAAGCATTTAATCATGGTGTTTTTATTTTATTCTCGCCGAGGCTACGGATATAGACAGTTTCTTAGCTAAATTCTTTTACTAGATGCTAAAAATTCATCACATGCATGACAAGGTGATAAAGTCGGATCATCGGTGTGATGGCGTGCGCGGATAGAATGGCAGAGCAGACTCTAAATTGAATGGTTTTGAGATTAATAAAAAAAATTATAATTTTAAAAGAGTATAAATTATTTGGATGTGATATATTTGCTATATTGAGTTCGATTTGGAGTATCTTAAGTTATGCCAAACTCATATTGTTTTAAGAATTTTTTAATTTATAAAAGTTTAGGTGAAAGTTACACACTCATTATATTTATATATTAATGAATAAAATAATTTTTTTAAAAAAAATTTATTCTCTCAAGTATCTTGAATTTGATTGATTGTTAAATCTAAATATTTTAGATTTGATATGTTTATCAAATTTATGTTGTCTTAGATATAACTGGTTATTAGATATAACAGTAAACCTATATTGTTTTAGGTTTGATTGATTATCAAACTTAAATATTTTAAATTGATATGTTTATCAAATCTATATTGTCTTAAATATAGCTAGTTATCAAACTCAAATATTTTAAGTTATGCTAGATTTATATTGTTTTAAGACCTTTTTAATTTATAAAAATTTAGGTGAAAATTACACACTCATCATATTCACATATCAACGCGTAAAATAATTTTTAGAAAAAAGTCTTATTCTCTGCAGCATCGCTCTCTTATTTTTTTTGCTTAACCATCAAAAGTCCGAGGAGAGTTTTGGCCGGCTATCTAGCAATGTTTTAATCAAGCAATGCATTTTATTTTCTTGTTGTTTAGTAGTAGTTACTGTGAATGGTGAAAGATGCGATGTACTCCATGTTCATTTGAAATGAAAAGATGCAATGTGTGTTGGAGCCTTGATGATGATTCAATTTTTATCATGTTCAAAAGGGAACATGAAGAGTCATGTCCTCTATATTGTGGTATCACTAGCTTGTGTTTTCTCCTTGTATCAAAAATATTATAACTTAAGGGATTAATTTGTACTTTGAATCCTTTTCGTGTAATTGGCACCAGAGTTTCAACAACCTTGCATTTGTTTTTTAATTGAAAAATGCAGGAAATGATTTGGACCATTCTCTCCATTCCTGTTCTATGAGAACGCCTCTGAAGGCTGCAGAAGCATGCGAGCTCTTGTCTGTATGTTGCGCTACCCATTCATCTTCCTCAGATTTCTGGGTTACAGGCGTTGGGCTGCAAGCCAATCCATAGTATAGAAATCTTTCAGACGCATGGAAGCTCTTTGAGCGATGTTTTTGTCGGTAAATCCAAAGTTTTGGTGTTTGATAGTCAATTTGAGGGCCTTGATAGCTCTACCTTCTTCAATTAGAATCCCTCGAAAGATATGGTTGAAAAGGAGGCCGATTTGTAAAAGAATTGTTCTCTTTTCAACCCTCAAAAGTTACAGCCTTTCCTAAAAATCAACTAGTTATTTTTACAATTGAAAAGTGTTTCATAAAAAAATGGATTTTTTTTTTTACTTCAAATTATTTTTTTTAAAAAATCAACTAGCAGAGCAATGTCACCTTCGGCACAAATTGGCAGCATTTCAGCCTTCCATGAGACAAACGCACATATCTGTCCAAAGACCACCGAACTGCCACTACAATTGGAGAGTCCGTGGCCTTTTCAACTTTCTTTCTTTTTGAAACTACATGCTTGTCGGTGTCCATTGCAATAAAAGTGCTAAAAATATGACCTCAAAATGATCAGATGAAATTTCTACAGTTAATTCTGGCAAGTTGAAACGATAACCATAGGAGAAGTGGCTGAAAATAGAAATTACTAGGAGAACGGATCTCAAGATCCATTTGGTCCCGAATAATACAGGTATAAGAAGATTACTTGCATCAACCAGTAAGCGAACAAAATCCATGCTCACACAGGTTTTGATAACTTCATTGCATTACTTGTTTGTGATTTTATTTATTAGATTAGTCGCCGAGATGTCCACGAACAATGGATATAACTTGGTCATTGTGATATGTCCCGGATGAAGGCATTAATGTCAATCTCAGAAGTTCCACCTTCAGCAATTGCATGTTCACATACTTGTTGAAGCTCTCTTGATCTTCTCCTCATTTCTTTGACTTCAGCTCTTTCTAAATCCATAAATTTCTGCACAAGCCCTGCAATTTCCTCTCTTGCCACCAAAGTTTTGGCTACCACCTCTTTCTTCGTTCTCCAACCTATCTTCCAATCCTCCACAATTACCTTACTATGAGTCAGTTGGTCAGCAATTATAGGGAAGGTAAGAAAAGGCACACCAGCAAAAATACCTTCTTTAACAGAATTCCACCCGCAATGTGTCCAAAACCCCCCCACAGAAGAATGGCACAACACTTTCAACTGGTCACACCATGGTTCTACCAACCCCATATCACCACAAACCTGTCTCAACCTAGAAGTTTTATCGCGTGCCACCCACAAGAATCGGACACCACTATCACACAAACCAGCTGCAACCTCATCCATTTGTGCACTTGAAACTGCAACATGGCTTCCCAAAGACACATACAGAACTGAACTTTCAGGTTGGCAATCTAGCCATTGTAGAATGTTGAGTTCATTGTTATTGCTACTTGAAGAAGAATTGTCTCTAAGTTTCAAGTCAGGTATGGCAGGACCAATGGTATAAACGGGAGTTGAAATTTTATATTTTAAAGCCTTTATAACTTGAGGCTCAAGCTCATAAATTGACGGAAGTAAGAGGTACCGTGCTTTAGGAATCCACGAAATAAGGTCCAAGGTTCGGTGAAGTATATATTGGTTGCTTGCAAATATGAAGGATGGGAGATCCAGTAGACGTAATGGAGAAACTCCGGGGATGTAATCCACTATTTCATTACCCTTTTCTGTACCCAAATAGAGAAGTCGGCATACAGTAAGCAAGTTATCAGTATTTTGCATTTCTTCTGGACTTGTAGAATCATTGAACAAAAAAGAATTTATAAACTCTTAGCCATTATGTAATGCTCTGTATCAATTGAAGCTTTTCTATTCATTCACTACATGTATCATTTGTGCCTAATGTAACCGACAGATTTAGACATAGAGTCCATTATATATACAGCAAATTTGACATGCTAAAGCAGTACATTTATTATCTCTACAATAAAAACAATTCACATGCTAACATAAGATAAATCCATTTACAATTACTAGGCAACGAGGATCTCAGAAATTTTGCTAAGATATTATATGTATTATAATGGAAGTGGAATAATTCTTGCTGAAACTAAATTATAACCCTTCTCTGAAAAGAGGAAAGAAAGCTATAATTGACCTTACCTGACAAGTCCACAGGGAAGTGTCCATGTTGTGCAAGAAGATCAAGATGATAAAACACAGAAAACACTGTCGAAGACATAGGAAAAAATGAAGCCACCGGAATATTCCTTCGATTCCCGACACCAATCGCCCAAAACAGGAAAGCATCGGCCACTATAAGAGTAGGCCTCAAAGGCTGATGAAAACTATCGACAAGCTCCTCAAATGGAGTCTCCATCTTAGTGAAGACAGCTTCAATGAACCCAATTGGATCAGCGTTGCGGACCAGCTCTGATGGAATAACGTTGGGTATGGAGCCAAATCGGAGGTTACTGGGGCTGCTGTTAGAACTGGAGCTAATGAAGCCAAGCCATTCTTCAGTGACTACAAAGGTTATCAGAGTGTCTGGTTTTTTTGATGCAAGTATGTTGCAGAAGTTCATCAAGGGGTTTACGTGGCCTCGACCTGGATAGGGTATGGCCACTACGTGGCAGCTATAGGTTGGTTTAACGGTAACAGCATCCATGTCTGAAACAAGGCAAGGATCCTTGGCTGTGAATTTCCAAGCTTGTAGAAGAAAGGAGTAGGTTATTTGGGAAGCGTAGATGACGACAATGCCCCCTCTTAAGAGATGGTGGAGTGGACACAGGGATATTTCCAACGTCATCGAGTCTGAGTCATCCGAAGAAAAGTCTCAGTCGCTTTTAGTGGAAAAGGGTAAAATTGATGCCTTCCCATAGAAAACAGAACGATTATAGCCAGCCATCCATCATATGCATCACTGTGTAAAGATTACCCAACATTTTCTTTGAAAGATCAATTTAACTCTCAATGGAACATGAAGAAGAGGACCAAATTAGATTTCAAAAAGAAAAAGAAATACTACATATATTTACTGTCTCAACTCTCTATGGACTCTATTTGTGCGTGGAAATCGAAGTACAGTGTCATTGTCTCAAGTCAAGTTTAAACGAGCCAATCTAGTTCAATAGGGTAAGCACAAGCATGCAATAAACTGACATTGCTACGCTCCCTAACAGATTCATTCACGAACTTCTTTCTCATTCTTCGTGTTCTCCCTTTATTACGCATTTGAGTAATCTTGCAAGTTGCAACCAAATTCGTAATTAGAGTGTACATTTAGTTTTACAAGGAACAAAGCCAAGAAGTTTAGCCACAAGGAAGCAGCAGGAATATTTTGTTCAACTTAATATGGCTGTGG
>Ga0325404_1001682_pt1 | contig 23419 bp, 11 predicted proteins | sample PopdelMetagenome_18_FD_205664 | JGI IMG/M metagenome (GOLD analysis project Ga0325404, IMG submission 205664) | Populus deltoides microbial communities from Bellville, Georgia, United States - Xylem-Control-R1 | ecosystem: Host-associated > Plants > Phyllosphere > Stem > Wood/Secondary xylem...
CCATCCCCTTATCAAGGGATAACACATGAAAAAAGTTTTTGTGTAAACACCTAATAAAACTAATAATATTATTGTGAGACAGTAATAAAAGATGAAAATGTAAAATGAAGATACTGTAGAATAATAAAATGGTATCTAAGAATTAGTTGAGAAATCCATATATATAAGGATGACACAATAAAATTTAAATTTTTATTGTGTAATTAAAATCATTTACTGAGCAGCTTTACGCTAATAAGTATAAGTCTCAATCGACCGTTAGATCATGCTAAAATTTTATGAGGGATTTCTTATCATATTATTTTATTTTTTGGTAAAGTTTTAGAACGATCGGAGTTTGGGAATGCCGTAAAAAACTGTCAGTATTTAGGAAGAAAAGTAAAGTAGAATTTCATTAATGGCATTTTTATAAAGAATAGAAAAACAAAGAATTTCACTTCTTCTTTCTTCATTTACAGCCAACCAGAACTGTAAAAGGCGAGAGAGGAGAAGAAGAGGAAATTTAGAGAATTCCTTAAGAAAAACTAAAAATACTTAAAGAAGATAGTGAAGGGATATGAGAATCTATAAACTTTTAAAACAATAATTAAGAGATAAATCAAGTGAGGAAAACAAGAGGAACAGAAGAAAACTCATGGAAAAAAAAGAGAAAAAGAAGGGAGGAACAACAAACTTCAACTAGTTAACATTTAAAGTTTAAATTATTACCAATTAAGGTGTTTAGAATCCATCCGTACCAATTTAAATAAAATTTAATTGATTTTGAGTAAATCCTAGCAAAAATTAAATCAGAATTCTTGGTATAAATTAGAGGAATTATTAAAATTGATTAAATTGAGCCAATTGAAGTAGAAAATTTTTTATTCGGTATTGAATCATGATAATAGTAAAAAAGAATCATGATAAAAAAAAAAAGACATTAAGGGAAGCTAATAGGAAGAGAATATTGGAAAACGTGTTTGAAACTCATTAATGTTTTGTAATTGTGTAGGATTAATGTGAATTATTATTATTTGGATAATATTGTTCATGAAATGATGCCATAATTGGTGAAATTGGTTTCTTAGTGTAATATAGATTAAGCTTCATATATGAATTATTGATGTTAATGAGGCTCTAATGTAACATTATTTGTGAAATAATTAAACTTAAAATATGAAAGGGTATGTTTACGTTGAATGATAAAATAGAAATATATTGTTAAAAAAATCCACCTAAATAAATAAATAATGTGACATAGAAATTAGATTTGATATGAATTGGAAAAAAATTTCAATCGATGGTTGAAGTATTTATAATGATAATGTTTCTAGTTGGAATAGGATATGGAGACAATTTAGAACAATAATAAGGTACAACACCATGAGCCCAAGCCCTTGCATGCTCGCCACCTTGATATTTTTATATTAAAACCATAAAAGTATAAAGGTGTCGAGCATGTAAGATAGATATATGTAAGAATTGGAGTTATTTTTAATAGGTTTTGATTTTTTTTTTAAGATCAAAATGGGTAATTTAATTATTTGGTTTGATTATTTGTAATTTTTTTCGGTTTCTAGATTTTTTTTCTGAAAAATCCAAAACCGAAAATCGAATTAAATAAATTTTCTTTAATATTACAAATTAGGACTTATTCAAATTTAACTGAAAGTCAAGGATGCTTTTTTTTTTGAAACATTTAGCGTTCTTTTAACATCCATGAAGCAAGTTTTTGTTTGGAGGGAAAGTTTTTCATTAACATAAGATTAAATTAGGTTATTTATTTATTTTTGGTTTGATTTTGCTTCTTTTTTTTTTTTTTTGTAAATCGAATAAGTCTAAATGGGATTAAAAAAAGTTGAGCTTTTTTTCACTTTTTTTATTATTATTTTTTTATAGAAAAGAAGGTTGTTTATTCTATTTGATTATATATAATGATTTTTTTGGTTTGATTTCTTGGATTTTTTTATTTTAAAAATTTTAAAACAAAACTAATTGAATTGATTTTTTTTTATTTGTTAACCGAGATTATCCAATAGATTTAGAAAAACTCTGATTTGATTAATTCAAAATGAATTTTTACAAATATTATGAATAATTCAGTTATTTTGCTCACCCATTATCACCCAATGAATAATGTAATTTTCTTCCCTAATGCATATCAGCACCTTTATACTTGAGCGTATGGTTATAATTAAAGAGGAGCTCAGTCAAACGGTCAATTCTCATACATTTCTACGTGGCATTTATCAAGCTCCTGAATGAAAAATCCGTCAAAGGTCAACCATAGTGACGGTCAACCTCCGAAAAACCCACGGTTTGCTCCTTGATCATCCTCTTCAACGACTTCTGCTACTCTATCATCAACCATCTCTCTCTGTTTCGATCTGAAAAGAAATGGAAATGGATTCCATTTCCAAAAAAAACGATGATTTCCCAATTCTTTCCTATCTTCTATCCCAAACTGATCCCAACTCTCAACAGTTTGATCAAAACCTATCAGCCCAATTTCCCTATTTGAACTACCCAAAGGTCCTCTCCTCGCTGACCCAAGCCATCCCCTCCTCCGCCACCAATATCTTCCTCCTCCTCAAGTCTCTCGGTCCTCGACCCAACCCAGACGTTGTCTCCATGGCCCGATCCAACTTGACCCAGATGCAAGAACCAGGTAAAACGGAGATATACAAGGCAGTGTTGAAGTTGGAGGAGATGCATGAGGAATATGAGAGGCAGTTAAAGGAAGTAGAAGAGATGCTTGTTGGTGTTTATAAGGATGTTGTTGTAAGAGAGATAGAGAGCGGTGAGCAAGTTGATGAGGAGGTTGTTGGTATACTTAGAGAAGCAGAGAGTGGTGGGGCTGTGGAGCGAGTGAATCTTTCTGCGCGTCAGTTGAGGTTGATTCCTGAATCCATTGGCAGACTTCATGGCTTGCTTGTGCTCAATCTCTCTCAAAATCAGTTAGAGGTATCATAATTTTCTACTGTTTCTTTTCTTTTTAATGTTTTGTCATGGAGAAAGTAATAGTGTATTATTTACATATTTTCTTTTAGATGACTTTGCTTACGATATTTTCTAGCATCTGCTAAAGTAATCACTCTTTGCCATTCATATACTCATCTCTGCTAAAAGCTAAATGAGTTGGTTAGCAACAACTTTACTGCTTCACTGTTGGTATGCTTCTAAAACTTTTAGCCACCAATCTAAGGTAAGGTGTGATAATTTTAGTCTGCTGATTATCCATGAGCAAGCTGGCATCAAGTATTTGTTTGCTCTTGATTTAATCAGCAAAAAGTTTCAAGCTGCGATCCCAATCAGGGAACAAGTATAAATTCTGATGTTTTCTTCCCTTTAATCAGCTAATATGTTTGGTGTATTAACAAACTAACGTGTCAAATATTGCCCATGTCTATTGCATATAAATTTGTGTATGAAAAAAAAAGATGAATGGAAAGAAAGAAAGGTTTTAGAGGAGGAGCGTCTTTTATCCCTTACCAGCTAAATATCCAAGGCTCAGTTTAGGCATTAATCATAGGCTAGAGCTTTCAAGTACACAAGACATCCCTAGAAGTATCTTAAATCTTCACCCTTGCTGTGTAAAAGTTTGTTTTGTTTTTGCTAGTCGTGATGGGCTTTTGGGTCTAAATATAATATATGGTGGTTTAGTATGCTAAGGTGGAGGTTGTTGTTTAGCATGCTCAAATTACAAGCTTAGACAATTCATATAGGTTGATTTAGCTATTCGTACATGAACTGTTATTGTTCACAAGAACTTGTATTGATTCATGCAGTCATCAGTAGCCTTGAACAGATTCACAAGTTTTTTTTGTGTCCTAGATGACTTTGAATGGTGAAGATTATGTTATTGATGCAACTAGTGGAAATTATTTTTGTTGATTAGAATATGGCGTTTGAGTTTTTCTTGATACATGGTTCATTTGTTTGGGGAAACAGGTCCTTCCTGATTCAATTGCGGGACTTGAGAAACTTGTGGAGCTTGATGTGTCTTCCAATCTTTTAGTTTTCCTGCCAGATTCAATTGGATTGTTGCGAAATCTTAAGATCCTAAATGTGTCAGCAAACAAGGTGAAGGCCCTCCCTGAGAGCATTGCTCTTTCCAGGTGATCCTCATTTTCTGTGTTCTCTTCCCAGTTTATCTTTCAAATCACCGTTTTTGGTAGATTTTTTCTGAACTTCCATTTTTTTCTGCCCTTTTCATTTGGTCTGCTGTTGAAAACGTGATTTGTCTTTTGTTGTAGTTCACTGGTGGAGATAGATGCAAGCTTTAACAACTTGGTATCTTTGCCGGCAAATATTGGATACGGACTGGTGAATCTTGAAAGGCTTTCAGTTCAGTTGAATAAGATCCGTCTTCTTCCACCTTCTATTTGTGAAATGAAGTCTTTGAGATTTTTGGATGTTCATTTCAATATGCTGCGAGGCCTGCCACGAGCAATAGGGAGATTAACAAATTTAGAGGTCCTGAATCTGAGCAGTAATTTCAGTGACTTGGAAGAACTTCCTGAAGAAATTGGTGATTTAATTAACCTCAGGGAGCTCGATCTCAGCAACAACCAAATCCGAGCTCTTCCTGACAGGTTTGCCAGGCTAGAAAATCTAACCAAGCTCGACTTGAATGAAAATCCACTGTTGGTTCCGCCAAAAGAGATAGTGAATAAGGGGGTTCAAGCTATAAGGGAATTTATGGCAAAGAGGTGGCTGGATATGGTAGAGGAAAAGCAGACGAACATGGTCGAGGCAAACCAGCAAGCAGCGCAGAGTGGGTGGCTGGTATGGGGCTCCTCCATGGTTGGTAACTTTGTTTCCGGGGTTTCCCAAAGTGTTTCAGGTTATCTAGGAGAAACATCTCCAAAAGATCCTTATCTGGACCAACTGCTCTGAAATGGTCTGTTCTTTGAGCTTCTGGTTTCTGCAAATTCTGTGTGAATACTTTTATAGTAAACAAACAGACAGTCGGTAAGATAGTTCTTCGGTCTCTCTATGCTTGTGATTCTCTTGAATTATAGATCGAGGTTGTGTATGGAAACATTATCAATACCTGCTTGGAGGAGTGTAATAGCACGATGGTACAATTGCCCGTACAATTGCCCTTTTGTTTTTTCTGTACAATTATTATAAGTGAAACCAAAATCTAAATCTTTTATCTTACTTATTTCATAATTAAAATGAATTTACATTCTTCACTTTGCATTTTGCATGTATTAAATATTTAATAATAATCACATAAAATTTATGTTAGATGATTTTAAGAATTTATTTAAATTAAACTGCTAAATCTAGAATTCTGCATAAATTGATTGATGTAATCAAATAAATTGGTCGATCGCTTATTCATTAATAATGAATATCTATGAATTCTATAAAAATTGGTTGACCGATTGCCTTGACCAATATGAACTAGTCAACCATTTTAGTTGTTAGTGAGAGTGTAACATCTATAAACAACTAGTTTTTATTTTATATATATATATATATATATATATATATATATATATATATTCTAATTGTAAAATTAGCAAGAAAATCCAAACATATATGACATACAAATTATTCTAAGAATAAAACTACAACAAAGTCATGAATCCTCGATCATACTCTAATTTATGCTATTAAATAATCATATTCTAGCACAAAGAGTATTCAATTTTATTATCATTACACCTAAATACTTTCACATCTTATAAGTGCTTTAAGTTATAGAGATATTAGAACTTCAATTGTAATATTCATTCTATTCAAAAAGTTTGTTATGAAAACAAAACACAATTGTAAACCTTTGAGAGTTAGGTCAAAACTCTTGATATTGATGAGGTGATTTCACCAATGGCAAAACCTTGAAGATGATATATCTTGAAGTAAGAAAAATCTTGAAGAAAATTTTTTTTCAATTGGTGTAAAAAGTTTGGTATGGATTCATTAAGTGACAATTATACTCTTGAACTTGGACTAGTAAAGGAATACAATACTCAAGAATGATTAGTACTGGACGTATGGATGTTGGCTTGCCGAACCACATCAAAAACAAGTTTGCAAATTCTCTTCCTTAACTCTTTTACTTTAAGTATTTTAAGTTATTGCATTTACTTAAGTTATTTATCTTAATTGTAAAATTTAGTGATACACCTAATTCGCCTCTCTTATGTGTTAAGTTGCTTTAATCCTTAAAACAGTCTAGACCTGAGCTAACATTGAGGCTGGCTATTCATTCTGATCTTAATGCACTAACTATGCTTAGATAATTAGAAGGTGCGGCTGGCCTCTGGTAACCAAAGACGAGAAATGGATTGCTATCAATCTTATCCTTAATCCATTTGTCATCAATATAAGTGATCCAGTTCAGGTAATTTAGGTATTAAATTTCTTGAAAGTGATTATTGTAGTAACAACTTAAATATGTTGGCATTGAAAGTTAAGAAGAGATATCGATGAGTAAAGTTACAGCCATGCTAATATCGAGAGAAACCATAATTCTATAACTCATAATAATTATATATCTTTTTAAGAAGCATAACAATTTTTATGTGATTTTATTATGGATGTTATCTATGTTAATATAATTATTGATAACAATTTTGATTAATTAGCAATTTACTTACCATCTAAATGTTTGTTTTGTGTATTGCTTGGATGAAAAATACTCTGGTTTTTTTTTCTTCACCCAAATCATTTCATTATGCTATTACCTTCTTTAAATGAGTTTTTTTTTTTTTTTTTACCATTTAGCATGTTATGATCATGTACTTTGTTCTTTTAGGTTCTTGGTAATTGAAGATACAAGAGTGTTCACCATAGGGTCATGAATAACAAGGTACTAAGTTGAATATCATTGGCAATGTTTTATATGTCGGGTTTTCTGAAATACATATTCACAAAAAAAATTATAAATTTAAAATTTTTAGGAAGTTTCAAGGATCTTGTTAGATAGATCTAGGGTTATTTAAGGTTTATACAAAGATTACCTGGAAATCAAATGTTCTTTTCAGCTTTGAATATTTGCTTTAAGGCTAGGTTGTCACAAATCACAAATTATCTAAGTGTCCAGCCTCTAACGGTAATCCACACGAACCACCAGTGAGAAGTCTTCTAAACCCTTTTATAAAAGAGGGATTTTTATACCTTATAGCACAAGCTCTTTTCATTTATGTTATATGTGTTTACATACTTTACTTTTCTCACCTTCACACCACGGGAAATAAGAGGCATAACATTTTATTTATAGGAAAACCTAAAAACCCTAAATGGTAAAATATCAATTTGACTCTTAAATAATATCACATATATTATTTTAGCATAATTTTAGAAATTTATTCAATCAACCCCTTACTTGATCTTTTTAGGTCTAGAATTGTAATTCCCTCTATAAATCACACTCCAATCCTTAACTTCTAAAACTTATTTACAATTAAGTCAGACTTCATTAATTATCCCATTTTAATTTATGACCAATGATTCTTATGTGTGTGACTCATTAGGTTCTCTAATAAGTTGATCTAAATATAAATCACAATCCTAAATAAAATAGGATTAAATAAATTAAATAAATTTATTTATTATCAATTTAAAAATTGATTGATTTATATCTATAGATCAAGTAAAATGTCTAGCAACATGTCATGATCCTTCAAATATTAGAAAAGTCACAACCTTTCAGTAACCAGTTTTTGTGTAATTATTATTCCTTCATCAATAACATTCTGATTTCGACATGATAGCATGGAACGTGTCTACTCTGTCAAATCATGTTTGTTATCAACACCATAGTCATTAATTCTTTGAATAAGATTTGAAACTCTTTTCAAATCTCATTCCACATTACGTAAGGATTTACAATCAATACTAATTGAGAATAAATTATTTATTTTTTCTAATTCACCTAGAGTGATGAGTCATCTCTTAATTACTTAAATATCTTCATATAATTCATGTTATACTCAATATCTACACATTTGTTACGCGTGATTAGGATAATGTGTAGCAGGATCAAAATATAACACTCTATGTAAGTTAACTTAGTGATCTCAAGTCTAAAGATCACTTATATAAATATCACGTGGGTCTTTCCATAAACACAATTGATCTCTTTATATGAAATTCTCATGCGAGTTAGTTCAGTCTACATGTCATCTGATAAGCACTTACATATTAGTTCTAGGTATCTTTCATACCTCAGCTTATAAGAACAAAGGTTTCCTTTCATTAAAAAAAAAGGCACATAATATGTACTAGTTTCAACAACTCTAATTAACATCCAGTATTAATAAAGCATTGACTAGAAACATTTAGGAACAATGGTTTCATGCAATAGGCATACCATAATTATAACAACTTTATAATTTTCTTTGCAAAGCATTTTTATCCCAAGGACTTTATCTTTACTCTAAATCTATTAATCAAATATTAGATTCATTAATAAAATATTTAATAAATATTAAAGATATTAATAAGTTAAATATATTTACATAAATAAAGTCAATGTCACATGTAACCAACTAATTGACTACATGGAATATACACTAACATTATGCATCGAATAAAGACTTGATGATTGGGCCAATTAAGGATTTAATTGATGAGAAACACCTTCCAATGTGTCAAAACTACACTTATGCAGAGTTTCTTGAGGAATTTTACAAGCAAGAAGGATCGAGGATAGTTAAAGAAGTTTTTGAGTTGTAAATTAAAGACTAGCTCTCTATTGATATGTATCATAATCATTTTGGAAAGTTAACGTTGTCCTCCTATTACAAAATTTAAAAACATTGTTATAGTGTTTACTTTGCATTCCATATGGGTTCCTTTGAAAGAACAAAATGGCATGAGTTTTAAGAAGGCTAAACATAGCATCCTTCTTGCTTTATGTAATAAAAAAAGCTCCTGAGATGTTAGGTTAAATTGATTCCTTAAATCCTTTGGTTTGTACCTACATTTGAAAAAACAAAATAGGATCATATATTTTTGATTTGATAAGAATGATTCAATATTCGTTCATATATCTTTCCACATTAATAGGAGTTATTTTTCAAAAGGAGCACACCTTAAAATCTTATTTTCTATACTCAACATAGTTTTAAAATTCAGCCTGACCCGACAGGTGAATCCAAGACTGACCAATCCAAGTCCCAAATTGGTTTGGGTTTAAAAAAATAAATGAAGGAATAGACCTGGTTTGACTTTGTCAAAAATCCAGGTTGACTCATAACATAATTGATCTGGGTAAAATACTATAAAATTTTGTTAATATTTTTTTTTAAAAAGGTCAAAATAATATTATTTTGATGTATTTTCCTAAAACAATATTTGAATTAACTTAGGCTAAATCTCTTAACCCGTGACCTAAACTTTATCTCGAGTTAATTTTTGGATCAAATTTTAAAACTATAATATTAAGTTACTTTTAATCTTTACATGTTAATCATAATGATTGATATGACATTCCTATATCTCTTGCTCGTTTTGATCGAACTTTGACAGCTTAGGGAAGAGTGATGAGTCGCTAACAAGGCCCCTAAATGACCATTTAAAAAGCATACCTATTGTTTTCTCAATTTATCAGTTGCTCTTCCTTCTCTCATAAAGGATCGTCTATCCTCTCCAGCTTTCACAATCGTTTATAGTGCCCCTGATGTTGATGACTTTATTTCCAGTTTTTCTTAGGAATGTGATTGATCATTATATTAGGTCTTCGCACCCTTTAAATATGGCCTAAAATGAAGATCGTAAAACTTAAAATTTTAAGAGCCTATAAAAAATAAAAAATAAAAAGCATTGGCTTGACATACACCCTTCTTTTTTTCTCTCCAAACTGAGGGTTTGCATATATATATATATATATATATATATAGGTGGCCCCTGCTACACCGCATGTTGGGTAAAATTTTTTCTAATACGAAAAAAAATGTTAAGTTGCTAATATTTAAAAAAAACAAAAAGAATATGAAATCAGAATTATTGAATTAACCAGGTTCAATAAAAGCCTGATTAATTTAATAATATAATTTTAAAAAATACATTGTAAATAACACGAACAAAAAAAAGAAAATAATTAATCATTCTCGGAAGGAGAAGAAAGAAAGGTCTATCGAAGACCTACTATCACTTCGTCGTGGACAATACTTAACCACCAGAAATAACTTATCAAGACTATTTAAACACCATTATGAAAGGCTCTATGTCGACACCAAGAAAGGTTGGCCGCAAGCGCCATTATAACATCGAACAAGAAAGCAAACTAATCAAAATATCATGAGATGAGCATCTTATATTTATATTCAATAAATTAATTTAAAAAAATGAAAAAATAGAATTTCTAAAAAAAGCCAAACTAAATAGATAATGGTGAATAAAAAGATCTTCGATAACTCAGGTCATTATCAAAATTAGCAAAACATTCTAGAGAAAGTAAATAAAACAATAATAGAGTTCAATATTTAATTAAATAAATGTTGAGAGATGAAAATAAAAAAACATGAGCTTAACAAAAGAGAACAAAAACCCAAGCAAACTCGGGTGAATTTTCTAAACCTGAATTAACTTTTTAAACTCGCAAACCATGAAATCCTAGACCTAAAGTTAATCAAAAGGCTCAATGTTAGAACATGAAATCATAAGAAAATTATCTATCTAAAAAAATTTTCGAGAAAAAATGATAACAATTAAAATAATAAGGATCAAATTGGTCGAATAAAACTTAAAAATGATGAAATTATAAAAAAAATAAACTTTTAAAAATCATATGAAATATAACAAATATTAATTAAAAGAATGACGAGCACATCTAAAAGATGAAAAAAACTAAAGGGGGATGAAATTGAAAAAAAATTAATTTTAAAAATCATCCCAAATAAAATAAATAGTAATAAAAAACATGGACCAAATGTGAAGAAATAACAAAGTGAAGGGCTACTTTTATTTTTTACAGGGTTAACGTTGAAATCATAAGGGGGAAAGGGAAAGAAAAAAAAAAGAAGAAAGGGTTGCATTCGCCAAACTGGATGTCTATTTGGAACATGTAGCACCCCTAGATGGAAGGAAATCCAAGACTAATCTAATGTCATCCTGTATATAAGTCACTTTAAGACCACTGTAAGGCATCTTATACACTGCCCAAAAGACAAATCTAGGTTTAGAAAATTTTTCTTTTAAAAAAGATTAAGTAATTTTATTGTGATGAATAAATGTATAAAGATCTTATTACCCCTTCCAATTTGTAAATGATTTTTTAACCATTTTGAAAGGACTATTCAACCCCATGCAAGGATTGATGATTTTGGAGTGAAGGGCAAAATCTTCACTTCACTACTGTAATTCAAATTAAATTTACTCTTAGTCCAGACTGTTTGGGCAGAGCATTTATATTTTTTTTTAATTTGTTGTTAATTCCTACAATAAACTTAAAGTTTGAAATTGAGTTTTTTTATCTAAAATTTTAAGTTAGTATCACCGATGAAAATATTTTTCTTATAAAGTTAATGACATAAAGCACAATTATAAAATTAGGGATTTGTTTTTAATTCTTGCAACAAATTATATGCGATTCTACTTACTTTATTTAACTAGATATATGGCTCGTGTTATGCTGTGGGTCGGGTTAAATTTTTCTCAATGTAAAAAAGGATGTGCAGGCGATGTAAAATTTTAAAAGATTAAGAAAAACATGACACTAAGATCATTGATTCGAATAGATTCAATAAACTTGGTTAATGTAATAATATGATTGTAAAATAAAAAGTCAATGGCAATAAAAAAAAATGACAATGACCAATAAAAAAAAGTGTTTGTCAATATTATGAAAAGACACCCTATAAATATTTTTAAAATCTCAACGATCTTATTTGATAGCAAAGCAAAAATTGAATGAGAATGTGATAACTTTCAAGACCAAGTAGCCCATGGATGTAAGGCAGTTGTTTTTTTATGGGTAATTTAGTCTTTTTATCATGCTAAAAAAAGTGACATGACTAACTGAACCCTGATCAAATTGATAATGACAAATAAACCTCATAAAAAGATAATTTTACCTTTGTGTTGTGCTTCATTGGCTTGTATTGTAGAAGGCAAAAACATCATTAAATTGTAGCAATTCAAATCTTACTTTATAGTGAATCATTGATACCTTTTAGTTCTTATATATATTAAGGATAGAATAATATTTTTAGTTTAGCTTATATATAATCTCTTTGTATGTAGGTTAAAATTATGACTTTAGAGTAAAGTGATCGATGAAAACCCTAGCCTCCTTCTTTCTTATGTTCATATCTCTTTTATGTTAATTTGGATTCTTTTAACATGGTATCAGAGCTGGTTTCATGAAAAAAAGGCTTAATCTCAAACACAACTTTCACGGATCCAACTTTTTTTTTGGAGTGATATTAGTTCTATTACTGCAAATATGGTATATTGTCTTCTCTTCAGCTTCTGCAATCTGGTATTTACGTTTTGTTTCTGCAATTTTTTGGTAGTTTATCTTCCCTTCAATTTTTGCAATTTGGCATTTGCGTTTTGTTTCTACAATTTTTTGTTTTGGGGTAATCGTATAACTTCAAAAAGATATTTATTTAGTTTCTGCGATATATGTTCAGTTTCTGCAATCTGATATTTTATCTTTTGCTTCTTTGCGTTCTGGTTTTCTCTGTTTGTTCATTATGAATATTGAAAGAGATGATTCGCTTTAGTCTGTGATTGTGAGATTGGATGGAAAGAACTATTCATATTGGAGTTATGTAATGAGAAATTTCCTTAAGGGTAAAAAGATATGGAGATATGTTAGTGGAACTTATGTGATACCCAAGAATATTGAGAAGGGGGATGTTGCTTTGATAGATACATGGAAACAAACAATGTAAAGATTATTACTTGGATTAAAAATTATGTTGAGCATTTCATAGGTACGCAGTTGGCAAAGTATGAGACAGTAAAGAAGGTTAGGGATCATCTGCAAAGGTTATTCACGCAATCAAATTTTGCAAAGCAGTATTAATTAAAGAATGACATACGAGCTCTTCATTAGAAGAATATGAATATTCAAAAGTTTTATTTTGCTATGACAGACCTTTGGGATCAATTTGCCCTTACAGAATCAATATAATTAAAGGCATGTGGTGGTTATATTGATCATAAAGAGTAGCAATGATTGGTATAGATTTTTAACAACACTTCACAATGATTTTAAAGAACTTAGAGATTTAATTCTGCATTGTTATCCACTGCCTTATATTGACTCTGTTGTTAGTGAGTTATTGGCTGAATAAATACGTCTTCAGTCTTATTCTAAAAAGAGAATTATTTCTGCTTCAAATTCTTCTGTACTAGTAGTACCCTTTAAGTCATTCTCTAATCATCAAAATAAGCCTTATACAAGGGTTGCCTTCGATGAATGCAGTTTCTGTAAGCAGAAAGGTCATTAGAAAGCTTAGTATCCTAAGTTGAAACAACAGAATCAAGTTTGAAAGTCTGAGAGTCAGTCACAATCTAATGCTCATAGACCAACTCAAGGTTATAAACCACCACACCACAATACTACAGCAATAGCTTTATCAGTCTCTATCACAGATCCTAGTACTTTAGCTGAGACATTTTAGAAGTTTCTCTCCTTACAGCCATAAGCAGTGTCTGCTTCTTCTTCCATAGGTCAGTTGCTTCATAGTTCCTTAGGTATGTCACATCATATGTCTCATGATTCTTCATCTTTTACCTATGTGTCCCCTTCACCCTCTATTCCTGTTATAATTGTTGATGACACTCTCATGCTCTTAGCAGGTGTTGGTTTTGTTGTCACACCTCACTTATATTTCCCTAATGTTTATCTTATTCCGAAACTCAAATTGAATCTTGCTTTTGTTGGTTAATTATGTAATTCTAGGGATTATTTATTCATTTTTTCCTTTTATTTTTTTTTATGTACAGGATATGCAGTCTCAGAAGCTGCTTGGAACAGGTCGTAGGGAGAATATACTATATATTTTGGATGAGTTAAAAGTGTTAATTGCTACTGTTGATTTGTCTTCTTTTCGTTTGAGTCCTTCTTTTTCTAGTTTTTATTTATAGCATTCTCATCTAGATCATGTTTCGTCTTCTCGTTTAAGATTTTTAGCATCCACAAGAGCTTTAGAAAATTTACAAACTTGTGATATTTCTTATTATAGTAGATGTAAACTACTGAAATTTTTTGCTTTACCTTTAATCGAAGTATTTATATTTGTTCTTCCCCATTTACTTGATTCATTCTGATATATGAGGACCTTCTCTTATTTCCATAAAAAAAGGGTCTCGATATTATGTTTCTTTTATTGATGATCATACTTGTTATTGTTGCGTTTATTTAATGAAACATTATTCTGAATTCTTTAAGATACATACTGTCTTTCGAGCTCATATCAAAACTCAACATTATGTTGTTATCAAATGCTTTAGGTGGAGAATACACCTCTAATAAATTTTGTAAATTGATAGCCTTAGATGGAACCATTCACCAAACTTCATGTACAAATACTCCTAACCAAAATGGAGTTGTTGAAAGAAAACATAGGCACATTGTCGAAATTGCTCGTTCTCTATTGTTGTATGCTTCTGTTCCTGGTGAGTTTTTTGGAAAAGCTATCCTTACTGATGTAAATTTGATTAATACAATTTCATCTTTTCATATTTCAGGTTTTTCTCCTTTCGAAAAATTATATGGGTTTGTCCTTGAAAATTCCTCCTTTGGAGTTTTTAGTTGTACTTGTTTCGTTCTTTGTCCTCATGTAGAATGCAGTAAGTTGCCCTTTCGATATGTTATTTGTTTCTTTTTGGGTTATGGTGAAAGTAAAAAGGGGTATCGTTTTTTTTGATCCATTAACTCAGAAACTTTATGTGTCTCGTCATATTGTCTTTCTTGAGCATATTCCTTTCTTTTCTATTCCATTCACTACTAATAGCTTGACTAGATTTGATCTTATTTGTATAGATCCTTTTTCTAAGGATTCTGATAATTTCTCATCTTAGATTCCTAGTACCTCAGATACCCCTTTCCATGTTCGATCAATTTGTACTCATCATTCTGCAAGTAATGACACTTTACTCTATGGCACACTTGAAGCTCCATTCTCATCTACATTCTCTCAAGCTCAGTTTGAGATTGTGGATCCAATTCTACGTCAATCTATACGCATTTGTAAGTCCATAAAACTACCAGATTTTGCTTATTCTTGTTATTCTTCATCATTTACTTTCTTTTTAGCTTCTATTCATTGTACTTTCTGAGCCCTCTTCCTATACAGAGAAAAAAAATTTATCCTCTTTGGTAGCAAGCTATGGATGAGGAACTTTCTGCTTTGCATAAAACAAATACTTGGAATTTGGTTCCTCTACCTTCTAGTAAGAGTGTTGTTGGTTGTCGTTGCGTGTATAAGATCAAAACTAATTCGGATGGGTCTATTAAGCGATACAAAGCTAGGTTGGTTGCAAAAGGATACTCTCAATAGTAAGACATTTGCCCCTGTTGTAAAAATGATTATTTTCCGTACTTTTATTATCGTAACCTCGATTCATTAGTGGCATATCTCTCAACTTGATGTTAAAAATGTCTTCTTGAATAGAGATCTTCAAGAAGAAGTTTATATGACGCCTCTTCTTGGTGTTTCACATTACTCTGGGTATGTTTGTAAGCTCAAGAAAGTGTTATATAGTCTCAAATAAGCACCTTATGCTTGGTTTAAGAAATTTTCTGTTGTGATCTCGTCTCTTGAATTTGTTTCTAGTAGTCATGATTCTACTCTTTTTATTAAATGCACTGATGCAGGTCGTATCATTTTGTCCTTATATATTAATGACATGATTATTATTGATGATGACATTGATGGTATTTCAGTTTTGAAGATTGCTATATAGTTTGAAATGAAGAATTTGGGTTATCATTGTTATTCCCTGGGTATTGAGGTATCTTAATCACCCAGAGATTACCTTCTTTCTCAGTCGAAATATGTTGCAGATATTCTTGAGTGGCTAAACTTATTAATAACAAGACTGTAGATACTCCCATTAAGGTTAACGCAAGGTATTCTTCTTCTGATAGTTTACCTTTGACAGATCATATGTCATACCATACTATTGTTGAGTGCTTGGTATATCTCACCATTACTCGTCCAAATATTGCATATGTTGTTCATGTTGTTAGTCAGTTTGTTGTTTCTCCTACTATTGTTTACTGGGCAGCTGTTCTTCGTATTTTACGATGTCTTTGGGGTATAATTTTTCAGAGTCTTTTACTTCCATCCATCTTTTCATTAGAGTTGTGTGCATACTCTGATGTTGATCATGGCAGTAATCCCACGAATCACATGTTTGTTACTAGTTTATGTATTTTTTTAGGTGATTCTTTTGTTTCTTGGTAGAGCAAGAAACAATCTATTATTTCTCAATCCTCAACCGAAGCAGAATATTGTGCTATGACATCTAGTAACAAAAGGATTGTTTGGTTATGTTGGTTACTTGCAGATATGAGAGTTTTCCTTTCTCATCATACTCCTATGTGTTGTGACAACTAAAATTCTATTTAGATTGCTCACAACTTGGTTTTTTATGAACGAACTAAGCACATTGAGATCAATTGTCATCTTATTCGTCATCATCTCAAGCATGGTACCATTACTTTGCCTTTTGTTTCTTTTTCTTTGCAGATTGTAGATTTTTTTACCAAGTCACATTCCATTTCTCGTTTTTATTTTCTAGTTGGCAAACTCTCAATGCTTGTAACTGCCACATCGTGAGTTTGAGGAAAGATACTAAGAAATATATTTATCTTATTTTATTCTTTAAAGATAGAATAATAATGTTATTGCTTCAGGCTAGATTATTGCTTCAGGTAAATTAATCAACCAGTAGTCATTATAGTTGATTGCATTACTCTTATAAAAATTGTCGTCCATTTAACTGCATTAATTTATTACTCTTAACTATTTTGAACTGTATTTAATTTAATTCAAAGTGGACTCATCAGAATAATCTATTCTTAAGCTCAATGGGGAGGGGGGGAGAGATTCATGCATTTGCATGGAGTGGTGGAAACTTGAAGTTAATTTATATTGAAGTGGGAGGTAGGAGTTTTGCCAAATCCTATCGAAGGTTGTGCAAAATATTTGGAATTTTTTCAAGCTTTATATTTGATGGAGGAACTGAAAACGTTGTGGGAGAAGCAATGGCAGCAGCAATAAGACCTGGCCTCGTTAGGTCTCGGGAGGAACTATTTGTGACTTCCAAGTTATGGTCTAGTGATGCAAGCTGATCTTATTGTCCCTCCTGCTCTAAAGAACAAACCTCTTGAGTAATAAGTAGCTCCCTTGCCTGTTGCTGAATTCCTTCAGTAAAAATCTTTGATGGTCGAATACTTTTGAAATACATGGGGAGGCGGAAAACATTAAAACTGATAGTATATATTATATTATTGCTGTAGCATGAAAATCCACTTTTTTCTGTATGCATACTGCATCAATTTCTTGCATGGTGGACTTGTATCGTGAATGGGATGTTGAAGATGGACAAGTCCGGTCCAAAATTTACTTTAAATCATGAATAATAAATTTTTGAGCGAGTAATAACTGCTGTGGTCAAGAGCTATAAAAAGGAGAGACTGAAGGAGAAAATGGATATCTTAGACTGGGAACTGTCAAGGGAGGATAATGACAGGATCAATAAAAACCCACGGCAAAGGATTTTGATGAAGGACGGATTTGTGTCAACTGATGGACCATCCAAGTCCTTCGAAGAGCTATGGGATGGGGAGATTTATTTGGGAAAATGTATAAATTAAGCTCAAGTGCATTATTTCAAACTTTCTTGAGGTTCTGTCTCCATTTTATATCTCTTGTTGTTTAGTTTAGGGGGTAATTTATACTTTGTGTCTATCGATGAATGAATGTTTTGGCTGTGCAACAGCACAAGTCGGATTTTCAAAGGAGGGTGCATGGAAACGCGATAAAAACGATGCTCAAGTGCTCGAATTTGCTTCTGGGCAGCTGCAATGACTTCAAGTGTTCTTGGGACATTTTTGGAGCATAGAGACTTTTTTCCTATTAAGTTTTAAGCATAATATGTATAAATTTTCTTAATAAGTTTTCATGTCTCTCTCTTTTTTTTTGTATTTGTGTTGTAAACGTTTTTTTTCTTCGCGCAGGGACTAAATTTATTAGCTAGAGGGGCTTGATACTTTTCCACTCAGCAAAGCAATGGTGGAGGCCCAGAGGGCAGCAGGGGGCCCTTGCTATCCTTGGGTCCAATCAAATTCACAGTGGATCACCCTCTTATATTTGTTTACCCTGTAATGGGGGGTAAAAAAATAAGTAAATTAGTTTTTTCCTTTTCTATTCTTTTTTTAATGGAAAAAATGTCATTATTATAAGTGCTATATTATATGGGTTTAATAAAATTGTGATATGTTGATGTCTATACTATCCATTTAATATAATATAGCACTTATAAAAAAAAAAAATTCCAACCATCATACTTTGAACAAGTATTATTACTAAAGAATATTGAATAACTTTGAACCTGTATTTAAAAGTGTGATTATAGTTACTTTTCAAAAAATTTTCTACTTGAAAAATCATGAAAAAAATATTTTTTTTATTTTTTAAAAATTATTTTTGACATAGCACTTCAAAATGATCGGAAAACGCTAAAAAATTTAATTTTAAATAAAAATAAATAAAAAATTTTTAATTTTTTCAATAATATTTTTAAATACTAAAAAAACAAACAACAAACAGGGTTTAATAGACTCTACCTTGAGATTGATTGATAAATAATTATTGAAATTGGAAGGTTTAAAAAGTGAATTAATCATAAATGTCAATTATTATTTTAATAAGTGTTTTGTACAGGCTTTTTAAAGAATTTCAAGGTGCAAGAAAGTCAACCAGCCGAAATATTAAGAGCACGAGTACCCTAGTTGCCTCCTACATGCCTGAAAAGCTAACCTAAAAGATCGATCGAAGGACCTTTAAGATTTCGAAGCTAAATCTTAGGAATTGGCAGTTTGCAAAAAGGTCAGGGATCTTGATTGCTTCATGCAACAGCGACCTTGAGTGCAATAATAGTAATAGTCAATAAATATAGGTGAAAGCAACGTGTCTTCACCTTAATGTGGGTTGAGCCGACATGGCATAAATTTAGAGTTTTTCCCTAGAATAGGAGTCGGAAATAAATTCCCCCAATATGGTCGAAAAAATAATTTTAAATTTTCATGTTGGTTGTAGGCTACAGGTGTGTTTTACCACCAATTTTGAAGTTGGCTTTTCATGATATTGAGAGCGTGGATATGCCTCCAATTTTTGTGTCATATAGTATATGTTGGTATGAGAAAGATGGCTCGGTGGACCTTTGGAAAGCGGTGAAGGCTGCTTGAGAGGAGGGGATGAATATATGGCATGAAATGGAATCGAGAAAAACTCGAGCTTGGCTATATGGGTATGAAGTTTTGAAGCAAATGAAGTGGTGGAATTGCCTTGTTTTTTGAAATATAATTGGATACTCTTTCAAGGGGATTTCTTGCCTTAAAATTGGGCGGATCAAGTTCTTGCAACAATTGTGTCTTAATTGATTTATTGCCCCCTTTTTTATGATGCTTGTGGGAGGTGGAAAGGTCGGGGCTACTGGATGTAGATCTTAGTTTAGATGTATGTGTTCAATTATGGGTTTTAGCACCATATTTTCTAGCAAAGAGATCACAAGAATTTCAAGTTGTCCATACGATCTTTTAGTGTTAGAGGGTGGTTTCACATTGATGATTGGCTTAAATCAAATGTTAAAGCTATTATCTTTACTACTAGATTGGTCATTTTATTGTCCGATTATTGGGTTTGGCTAGATTTTTGCGGCTAGGATGGTTAATAGGGTTTTTTTAACTTTATAAAAAAATTATAATATTTAATATAAGGATAATTTAGTTGTTAAATAAATAATGGAAAATATGTAAAAAATTAAATAATTTTTGTTATTTTTTTTCAAGGGTGTTAATTGTTAGTGCTCGTATAAAATTTAGGATGTTAAATATAATTTTTCAGGACTATAAAATCAACTCACGTACAAATTAGTTTTAAACTCAGATTAAATAATGAATCATATTAAAAAGTTTCAAGATTGACATATTTTTATTTTTTGTTTTGATTGAATTTTATTTAGTTTTTTTATTAATTTTATTATTAAATATTTGACTGATTTTACATTAGTATTTATAATTTATTTTAAAAAAATTTAAGACATTATTATAATTTCAAATAAGTTCAAAAAAAAAATGATTGAATTTGCAGGTAAAACGGGCAAAGAAACCAGTATTATCCCATCGTTTTATCAATTATTTAGTTATTAAAACAGCAGAACTCGCATGCAGGTGACAGGACTGAAGATGGGTTCAGGTGTCAGATAAGGAATGATGGATTCTGCGCGGAGTAGGCATGCACGCATGAACCAGGTTTCAGGAGGGAGGAATAACTTGAGCAGGCTTTCAGCTGAGCCTCAAATACCAGAGAACAAATTAGCGAGGAGAGAGGTATATTATAACTATTGAGTTACCAGCTGGCTGCCTGCAATTATTTAAGGATAACTACAAATTAGTCCCCCAACTTATATAATTGTTACCAGATCTGCCTCCAACCTTTCAATATCTTGCAAACTCCTTCATGTACTGTCTTTGGTCTAATTATTTAATCCCCCTAAGTTTTCCTATCATATATAGGCACACACTAGTTTTCTTAACACACACCTCACAGGTGTATTATTAAACTGTATATTTAATTGTTTTTACTGTTTTATTTATGAATGGATTCAGTGGTTCATAATTTTTTTTATATATAACTCGCGGTGTCCAAGTCAACTTACACACACTACAAATAATTCCCGGCCTACTGAACATCCTGCAAACCCAGTAAGTATATAAAGTATCGCGGGATTGACAAGTATGCACAGAGAGAATCGAACCCAAGTGTAGAGGAAGGAGACAAATCCTTTCCCCTGTTAGGCCACGGCATCAAGGGCTTCAATGGTTCATAATTAAAAAATACAGAGTTAACTCCTAAAAGTAATTGTTAAAGTTTTTGTATAACTTTATATAAGTATAGTTAAAAATTAAAAATAAAATAAAATAAAATAAAATAATCATAGTTATTATATTTTCGTTTTTATTTTAAAATAAAGTTAGTATGATTATATGATAAAAATAAATATAATCAAACATAGAAGTCAAAGGATGATAAATCATAATTTAAAATAAAAATTATAAAAAAAAACTCTTAAAAAAGTTTAAAGAAAATAAAACTTCGTAAAACATTGAATCTTATATAATAACATTTATATTTTAATATCATAAAATGACTTCTCCTACCAAAATTAAAATTATATTATACTATTTTTTAATTATTTTTTTCTAAAGAAATCCTTTGTTCATATGTGTGTGTGTGGGGGTACTTAAATCATGTAATACAGGGCACTTTAAATAAAGTGCAATTTAAATGACTAAGAAATTTAATTTTTTTAATTTATTTATCAAAAGATACAAATCATTTCTTCTAAATGAGTTAAAGATAATCTAAGGAAATTAAACAAACAAAGGATCCCTTATAAAAAAACAAATGTCCAATTTAAAAATTTATCAAATTTTGATGTAATTTTGTTTTTTGTGAAAAAGAATAACATAAATTTTATAAATCTCTGTATTTAAAAAAGTAGAAGATGAGGCATAATTAATAAAAATAAAAGATCTCATGTATATATGTGTATGAGTGGGTGCGTGCAACCGACCATGTGTGCGTGTAAATTAAACTATATATGTTTTATGCATTAATTTCTCACCCATGGATTCTCTTTCAATTTGATCGCTGGCATTCCCTAATATTTCATTATTTATCTTCTTTTATTGTATTTTCATTTTCAATCCCTCGAAATTATCATCCCCAATTCTCTCTTCCCGTGATATATCTCTCTTATATTATTGATCAATCTACTGTTCATGAAGCCCTTTTAATCATGTGTGTGTTGAGGGTATAATTTGATAATTTTTTATTGTTTTTTAGATTTTAATTATTTGCTTTTATTAATATATTTTAAGCATTAAGTTTTAATAGTTAAAATAAAAATGTCAATGAGGTATATATTGTATAGATTAGGAGTGATTTAAAACGCATGATTTATATTATTTGAAGGTTTATGTGATTTATAAATGGGCATATGATGAAAAAACGAGATTAATCTAACTTTTAAGAATTATATTAATGTTTTAATATCTTTCTTAATTATAGATTATTTTTTTATATAGAGAGTAGAAGTCATTTTAATTTTGACATGTATACATAGTCAATAATTTTTATTAGTTTTTTTTTTAATTTCACAATGAGAAAACAAAAATGTTGAAAAATACAAAATTATTATTATTTCTAACACCTGGATCTACATTGTTAATTGATTTATAGCATAAGCTTATAAAAATACTCGATTAATCATATTTTTTAAATATAAATGCTCAAATAAAACAAAATCAGTATAAACACTCGAATAAAAAAATATTAAATACAAATATATCACATATTCACATGTCATTATTTCTTTTCAAATCGAGGTGGCCAAGAATTTCATCCAAGGGTCTCCAGCTAGGGCACTGCTGGATGTATAATTTACCAAGATAAAACGACCTTTTTTAAAAGTAGAAATTGTATTCTGGGTTCATTTTTCATGCAATTACTCACAATGAAACTTGTGGATCCATTTCCTAGCAAGCAAACTCTGAATATTAGATCTGAGTGACTATCCTTTAGGGTTGTTGGGTATAACCATGTCAAAGTAGTCTTGTCGTAACTTAATGCTTTTGGGCAAGCAACGAGATCCTTGTCGCCATTTTGTCACAGTCCTGCCTGTGAAAGGGAGGCCTCAATCCTCTTTGAGAAACGTGAGAACTGGGATCCATCACAGATGACATTAGGGTCATAACTAGAACAGAAGAAGAAGGACCCACCAGGGATTTGGATGTGAGGTGTCGGCGTATCTTGATATTCTGGCGAGGGGGAATTGATCGGGATATGCTCCTCCTGTACGAGTGGGGAGTTATGATGGTTGCAGCAGTGATGGATTTTAATGAAAGCTGAGTCCTCCAACATCTGTACGCTACCATGTCGGGAGAAACTGCTTGGAGCATGGGATGGATGGAAGAACACAGTCGCGGCACATAGCTACAACATTAATTTCGATGAGTATATTCTCTTGATGTTTTCAAGAAATATTAATTTCGATTAGCGTTCAGTGTTTTTATTATTATTATTATTATTACTTTAAGTGTCTCGTGGATTTTGTTACCCATTACTTCTCAAAAAATTCTACGTGGCTCAGTTTGAATCTTACTAATTGTTCTTGTCGTCACATTTGTTTAAGAGCTAACACGTAGTAATAATAATAATAATAATAATAA